>Ga0255776_10000925_pt1 | contig 33764 bp, 32 predicted proteins | sample 071ome_19_FD_179974 | JGI IMG/M metagenome (GOLD analysis project Ga0255776, IMG submission 179974) | Coastal salt marsh microbial communities from the Groves Creek Marsh, Skidaway Island, Georgia - 071413AT metaG (version 2) | ecosystem: Environmental > Aquatic > Marine > Intertidal zone >... | reverse complement strand
ACCTTATTACCTCGGCAGACTCCGCGGTGCTCGTTATCAACACGATTGTTTCCGGAGGCACCGAGGACGATCATGATGCGCGCCATATCGTCTTGTGGAGCGCGCTTCTCGGACTGGTCATTATTACACTGCTCATTGCAGGCGGTTTGGATGCGCTACGCTCGGTGATGATCATCGGCGCCCTGCCTTTCTCATTGGTGATGGCGTTCATGCTGTTCGCGCTGATCCTCATGATCTGGCGAGACAGGCACGATTCCAATTAATCGCATCTGCACAAGTCGCTTTTCCCTGCCGCGAGATTACGAGAGCCAAAATTAGTCAAGATCGCCACTTACCCTCTGTAAAAACTGCTGGCTTAGGTGTACTTTTCAAAGACCAAGGAGTTTGCTCGCCACCATGTCAACAGCTCCGCTGAACAAGCAACATGCCAGCCCGTCTGATACGACCGGCGTCGCTGGCTTTTTACGCTCGATTATCAGCGTTGGTCGGGAGCTTCTCAGTGGCAGACCGACGGTGTCTGCGGCCACGGCAGAGAGCTTGGCTGGCGAGTGTCATGCGCTGCTACACCACCGTGGCGAGGCTTCGGGACTCGCGCTGGCAGACGACATCAATAAGGCCTACGCCGCGTTGGACGAGCAGCAAAAGCTCCTATTTTTCCAAGCGCTGCATCAAGAATTTGCTGTCGATCCGACACAAGTTACTGCCGCTGCCATCCAGTATAACGATGAGCCCAATCACGACACGCTGATGCAGATTACCAAAGCGGTGGAAGCGCCAAGAGTGCGCCTATTTCGCCGCATGAATATGGCGCCCGGCGGCACTTCCATGTTAGTGAAACTGCGGGGAGATCTACTGGCAGTATTGCCGCAACACCCCGAACTCAGAGCCGTCGACTCTGACCTAAAGCACCAGTTTATTTCCTGGTTTAACAAGGGCTTTCTCGAGTTGCGCGCCATTGATTGGAATTCGCCGGCACTCGTGCTCGAACGCATCATCGAATACGAGTCGGTGCACGCTATCAACGGCTGGGACGATCTTCGCTCTCGACTTCGGGAAGATCGTCTCTGCTACGCCTTCTTTCACCCCGCGTTACCCAACGACCCGCTTGTGTTCGTTGAGATCGCTCTGACCCATGGTATTCCCTCCGCCATTGGACCGCTGCTTGATCTCTCCCGGCGCACCGGGAATCACAGTGAGTTCGATACGGTTGTTTTCTACTCTATCAGTAACTGCCATCCCGGATTGGCTGGGGTTTCCTTTGGAAATTTTCTGATTAAACAAGTGGTCGAGAAGATCAGTAAACGACATGCACAGGCGAAAACCTATGTGACGCTGTCGCCGGTACCTGGTTTCTGCCGCTGGCTCGATTCCGCCTCGGCTGAGCATGGCGTCGATGCCGAAATGATAAGATCCATGGCAGCGTCACAAGGGAGCGAGGCTCCCTCAGAATCCCGCGATGTGGCGCTCAAACTCTGCGCCCATTATCTGGTCAACGAAAAAAGCGGCCAGCTGGCCATGGACCCCGTGGCTCGTTTTCATTTGGGCAATGGCGCGCAGCTCGCGGGTATCCACTGGGCGGCTGATTTAAGTGATAAGGGGCTCGCCCAGTCCGCCGGCATCATGGTGAACTACCACTACGACATAAGCGCTATCGAGCGCAATCATGACGCCTACTTTGATCGCGGTGAAATCGCCGTCACGAGGGGAATCAATCGCCTACTCGGCTGATCTCCGGGACAAGCGATCAAAGTAATCCTGCGCCGCCATCATAACTTTAGGCGCCAGCATCAAGGTGCTGATCATGGTGGGGATTGCCATTAACCCGTAGCTCCCCGAAATCAGATTGAACACTACATCGATACTGACGGTGGCGCCGAACACAACCGCGACAATAAAAAACCAGCGAAACAAAGGTTGCCAGCGAGCGCCCACCAAAAAGCCAAAACATTTGGCCCCGTAATACCACCCCGTAAACATGGTGGTGGTACTCAAAATCAAGGCCACAAAGCCAAGCGCAATCAAACCCGTAACCCCCATCGTGGACTCAAAGGCCTCTGCGGTCAGAGTGATTCCCGAGAGATCTCCCGGTGCCTGCCATTCACCCGCGAGTAAAATAACCAGCGCGGTGCAGGTGCATACCAGAAGAGTGTCAAACACAGGGCCCAGAGTCGCCACCAAACCCTCGCGCACAGGTTCCCGGGTCTTTGCCGCGCCGTGCGCCATGACCTCAGTGCCCACGCCAGCCTCGTTAGAGAACACCCCTCGACTCACGCCAATCAGCATCACACCCACGAATCCTCCCCCAACGGCCGAGGGCTGGAAAGCTTCGGAGAGTATCAACGAAAACACCCCGGGAACCGCTGACCAATGGCTGACAATCACCCACAGGGTCATGGAAACGTACACGACGACCATCAGGGGCAAGGTCGCGACCGCCACTTTCGCCACCCGCGGCAAGCCACCAAAAATCACGGTGCCCACTAGCAAGGCCAAACCGAGTCCGGTGAGTGGTGCAGACCAGGTGGGGGGCGCTCCCGCAAAGAGCGTATTGTTGATCAATGCTGTCAGCTGATTCGCCTGAAACATGGGCAAGGTGCCAATCAGGCCTGCTAGGGAAAACAAGATGGCCAGCGGGTAAAAGGCACGCGGCAAAGCCTCTCGGATGACATACATGGGTCCACCCTGCAGCTGGCCAAGGCTGTCGTACCCCCGGTACATAACGCCTAGGGAGCAAGTGAAAAACTTGGTGGCAATCCCGACCAACGCTGACATCCACATCCAAAACACCGCGCCGGGCCCCCCCGCCACAATGGCGAGGGCAACACCGGCTATGTTGCCAAGCCCCATGGTATTGGATAGCGCTGCAGCCAACGCTTGAAAATGGCTCAGCTCCCCGGGCTCATTCGGGGTATCAAACTTACCCGCCATAATGGCGAAGGCATGACCGAGATAGCGATAAGGCAAGGCCCGCGAGAACACCAAAAAGAAAAAGCCGCCACCCAACAGCAAGGCGACCATAGGCGCGCCCCAAATGGTATCTACAAAGGCCAACGAAAAGGCTTCGAGGGTCTCAATCATCGCAAAGGTCCGAGCAGCCGGGTAACGAGCACACTACCACAGGAGCGCATGGGCGGGAGACGCCGACGCAGGTGCTATCTAACCGCCAGTGCCCGTGCAAAAAGCAGCTATTATCAAGGCGCACGAAGGGCGTAAAATCTCTTGCAGGGCTAGAGCAATTCGGTCCAGAAAAAGGTAATGTAATGGACCGGTCATCGTCTGCATACCGCACATGATGACGGGCATAGCACGATGAATGAGCTGTCCTGTGGACAGCCCCATAAGAAAACACCTCACGACACGCTAAAAGGAAATCACTATGTTTAGCCATATTATGGTGGGCGCGAATGATCTCGACGCCGCCAAAACTTTCTACGATGCAACCCTCGGTGCCTTAGGCTACGGACCCGGGGTTGTGGATCCGAAAGGGCGCATCTTTTATATGACCGACACGGGTATCTTCGCCGTAACAGCCCCCATCGATGGCAATCCTGCAACCCATGGCAACGGCTCTACGATCGGCTTTGCCGCGGCCACCACTGACGCCGCCGATGCCTGGCATGCTGCCGGTCTTGCCAACGGTGGCACCTCCTGCGAGGAGCCCCCCGGTGTTCGTGAAGGCGACATGGGCGCGTTGTACCTGGCTTACCTGCGCGATCCCTCAGGAAACAAACTTTGCGCGCTGTTGCGGGTTTAAGCCTGAAAGCCAACGTTAATTTGTCTGAACCAGTCCCGCGGGCCAGTCTCGCGGCGATCTATTATTTCGCTAGGGCAACATTCGCCTGAGGAGGGGTTCTGCTCTGAGATCGGGCACCTACGCTGGCGGCATTCACCACTACCTGAAGCTCGACGGACTCGGTGGCGCATCAAGCGTGGATCCCGCCGCGATGCTTGATGAAGGACATTGGGTGCATCTCGATGCCGCGCACCCAGACTCCCGCGCCTGGCTGGAAGCTCACACAACCCTCATCCCCATTGCTATTGATGCGCTGCTTGCCGAAGAGACTCGACCCCGGCTGGCGACCCGCGGCGACAACCTGCTGGTGACATTGCGCGGAATCAACCCAAACGCCGATCAAGATCTCGAGGATATGATTTCGCTTCGAGTTTGGTGTGACGGAACACGTATCATCTCCACTCGGCTGCGCTCACTCCCATCAACCCAGGATATTCGTGACGCTTTCAATGAAGCCATCGGCCCAAAAACTGTGCTCGATGTACTGGTGCTCTGGATAGATCGGCTATTGCAACGCATGGAACCGTCACTACATCAGCTCGAAGAGGGCGTTATTGACCTTGAGGATCGTTTGCTTGAGGAAAATCAGTCTGACAATCACGCAGAGCTTAGCAACTTGCGGCGAAACATGCTGGGCTTGAGGCGGTTTCTCGGGCCCCAACGCGAGACTCTTCTCGCCCTCGCCGCTGCCCAGCTCGACTGGCTTTCTGATATCGATCGAATCCAGTTGCGAGAGCTTGGCGAGCGGCAGGCGAGGCACGTTGATTTGCTCGATCACCTCGCTAACCGAACCACCGTCGCTCAAGAAGAGATACGAAACACCATGACTAACGCCATGAACGAGCGCATGTATGTAATGTCGATTGCCGCGGCACTGTTTCTTCCGCTGAGCTTTTTTACAGGTCTCATGGGAATCAACGTTGGCGGCATGCCCGGTATCGACGATGCGCGCGCATTCTGGATCGTGGTCGGCCTCTGCCTAGCAGTAATTTTGGGTCTGTTATACCTCTTTCGCCGCCGGGGCTGGTGGTAATGGTCGACTTATCGGACTTAATAAAACCGGGGGTAGCATAGCTCATACCCCCTTGTCTTAAACCATGTCGAAAACTTTAGTTCACCAAGAATATCATCTCGACTCGTCGGTTTTCAGCTCGCGCTTCTGGAGTGGTGGCAGCGACTACAGGGCTGCTCTCTCCTCTGCCAATGACCTCTAACCGGCCTCGATCAATAGAAAATTGATCAGCCAGATACGTGGCGACCGATGCCGCGCGCCGCTCAGATAACTGCTGGTTATAAGCCTCGCTACCCACATCGTCGGTGTGGCCCACTATTTTGAGGCCAAAAGTTTCAAGCTCGGGGCTAGTTGCGGCGATCCCAAATTCGTCTAGCTGACGCTTTGCCCCCACCGTCAGGTTAGCGGATCCGAACTCAAAATTGACGCTTTGCACATCGAAACTGACCTCTTTGGGCGGCTCAGGCGCGGCCGGCTCCGACGTTCCGCCGCCGCCGTCATCCTGAAAGTTCTCTTTAGGCCCAGTTTCCTGCTGCACCGCCTGAATGATACCCCTGGCTTTGTACTGCACCGGAGCATCGCTATCGGATGACTCTTGGGCTGCCAAAAAGCCTGAAAACCCCACGGCAACAACTGCCAATGCAAAAGTAAAAAATTTCATCTAATCGATCCTCCACGAGATTGAATTTGACCACTACCCCCTCATTTTCTACTCTTGACCTGACGTTGCCAATGGCTTTTCATCATATTTTTGCGGAAGGAAGCTCACAATGACCAGCCAAAAACCAAGCGTCTTGCTTATCTCGATGACAGTATTTCTCAGCAGTAATTTGCTCGCGGATTCTTCCCTAAAAACCCACTACATCGTTAACGCGTCCGGCGGTCTGACAGGGTACGCCAGTGAGTATGTGATTGAGACGGGACTTAAAGGTCCCATGATACAAACCAAGACCGTCGACGTTACGGAGAAATCCGTTGTCGATGAAATCATAGATATGGAGCAAGAAACTGTTCTTCGATCCGTGAATAACAGTGCAGGAGTATCTCAGACATTTGAAGACAGATCGGACGAAATTTATGGTCTCAGTAAGTCGGTATTTGAAACTACAGATGACCCTCTCCCGGTGGATCTAGGTAGCTGTAAATGGTCTGCAGATCGGATTTCTGCAAAGGACTTTGACGAGTCCAAACGCATCCGTCGGATCAAGTCATACCGCCACGAAATCAGTAGCGTTCAAACCTGCCGAGACCGAAACTCGAGTCAAACCTGTACTTTTACTTGGTCGTTGGAGGCCTGGCTAGCTGGCAAGCGCATTCCAGAGCTTGAAGAAGCGCATGACAGCTTTAACCTTTTGGCCGATAAGCTAAACACCCCGCTGTGGATTTCTCGCTTTCCAGAAAAGGCTCAGCAGCTAATAGCTATGTTCCCGGACAAATGGGAAATGATGTTTGAGAGGATGGAGCAATTCGGTGGCACGCCCCTGGAGATGGACCTTTCTCTTGATGTGACTGCACAAAACTGCCTTAGCAAACTGGAGAAAAATTCTGTTTGGCGAGACACCGGACTGGTGATGGTTTCCGCAGGCGGCCAAGCAGCGGGAAGCGCCATTGGTAGCGAGGCCAGCAGCGCAATGGGAGGATCAGTAGGAGGAGAAATCGGGGGTAGCATTGTCGGAGCGGCAGCGGGCTCAATTTTCAGCGGCATGACTAAACCGGCACCTAAACAAAAGACTCCCTCTATACTGGCTCTTTTTCACATCAAAGCAACGCTGGAAGAGTGGAGCGACGATCCAGTCGACATTCAAAACCTTGAGACAGCGGTCACCGAAGAGAATGAAGTCGATGACTAGGGCTTTGTAACAACGCAGATCCTATATCTGCTACGCCAAGAAGTGTCTAGGTCAATTTGCAAACCTGACTGATGTATTAGCACGTGAAGTTGCCGCCGAGCTTGAGCCCGCCGAGGAAAACACAGTGCGTAAATTGAAGTGGGGTAGGTCATTACTAGCATCCCACGGTGATCTAGACACTTAGCAAGCAGGGTAAACACTGACGGAAAGTCCGGAATAAATTCGCTTGCCTCCATAAGCGTTATTAGCTGGTATTCACGAGGTTTAGCATGCGCAAGCCAGGACGATACCTCTGCGAGTGACAGAGTGATCTCGGCGGACAGGTCCTCGCGGAGGTCAGCGATGCGCTGTTTACATATAGACAACATCGCGGAAGAGCTGTCTACGGCTGTGTAGCTAGCCCGGGTATCCAGCGAAGCAACGGCGACAGCAAGCGCGCGACCGGTCCCGGTACACAGATCAAGGACTCTAAGCTTCTCACCCTGCAATAGTCCAGCGGCTCTCTCAATCTGTGCGTCGTACGGCGCATAGTCATGTCGTTGCCATTTACTTTCGTATTGGGAGGCTCCCGCATCATATAAACGTGCATTTGCCTTAGCGCCGAACCAACTTAATTCCCCAGGGTAAATACTGAGCGCCGCGACCAAGATAAGAACGGCTATGACGGTCCATATTAAAACAGCGGTGAGCGTCAAAGACGGTCTGCGAAGGTTGGCTCAGAAACTTTAATCAGCTTTTCAGCATGAAAATCATACGTAAAAAGCTCATTGACCTCATATTCACCGTCATCCGTAAGTGGCAACACTTCCGCAATTGAGGCAACAGAGCGTCGACCGCCGACGCGCTGAAGCTGGATGACTACGTGCACGGCAGCTGCAACCTGCGCCCTTAAAAAACGCAAAGGAATTTCTTCTCCAGAGAATAAAGCCAGCGTCTCTAACCTTCGCAAAGACTCGAGGGGCGTATTGGCATGCACCGTTGACATAGATCCGCCGTGACCGGTGTTCATTGCCTGAAGTAAATCAAGGGCTTCACCACCTCGACACTCACCAACAATTATTCGATCTGGGCGCATTCGCAATGAGGAGTGAAGCAAGTCTCTAATAGTGATTGCGCCCTCGCCGTTACGATTCGGCGGTCGTGTCTCCAAGGAAACCACGTGCTCTTGAGAAAGCTGTAACTCGGCCGCATCTTCTATCGTCACAATACGATTGTGGTCGGGAATCAGCTCTGACAACGCATTGATAAACGTTGTTTTTCCGGTACCGGTTCCCCCCGAGATGATCATATTCTTCTCGAGATGGGTCGCCCCCCGCAACAGTTCTTCGGCCTCTGTCGAAAGAGAGCCAGAGGCCACAAGATCAGCGAGCGCCAAACTGCTTTTACTATGCTTTCGAATTGTAATGGAAATTCCAACTCTTGAGACGGGTGGCAACACAACGTGTACACGATGGCCTTGTGGCAAGCGCGCGTCAAAACGTGCGGTATCTGCCTCCAATCGCAATCCAACGTATTGCGCCAAATTAGTGACAGCGGCATGCAACTGGGCTTCGTCTTCAAAAATAACCTCAGAACGCTTGAGTCCACCACCCTGCTCTACCCACACATCAGACGCACCGTTGATCATGATCTCACGAACAGATTCATCCTCCATCAGCGCCGTGATCGGCGCCAGAAAATAACCTAGCGTCGTCTGGTAAATTTGCTCGTTCGTAAGACTCAAGCCCTACTCCATCAAATCCACTGGCACTATCTGCATGGGGTATATCGCCCACTCAATAATGTTTTGGCCAGCTATCAATTCAGTGAAGAGAGTCGACACCTCGGGATTATCGGGCAGAACCAATGCTCGACCCCAGTCTTTTACCGGAATATAGCTAATCTGAGCAATGCCGAGATTAACAGGCTCCGGGGTGACGAAAGCAACGACATAATCGAGCCCCAAAGGCTCACTGGCAATGAGATCTAATTCCTCGGCCAGCGTGTCCAGCTGCGTGGCTTGAACCAGGTCGGATTGCTCGGCCGGTGATGGGTATACGATGGTTACCACATCATCAGCACTAAGATGTAAGACCGACACGTAGCCGTTAGAGGCTGGTGTTAACTGCACCACAATCGGTGCGCCGACCCTCAATTCCTGACCGCTCTCAGTGGTCTCGGCAGTTGGGATGTCGAGCTCGAGAGCCGGGACATTTACCCATTGCGTTTTTAGAACCTCCACAAAAGCCTGAGCAGAGGCGATGGGGACCGGCGCAGGTGGTGCCTTTAACTGAGCCACTAGTAACAACGTACCGAGGCCCACCAAAAGTGTGCCGAGAGTACCGGCAAGGAGCTTAAACCAGAGAGGCTGCTTCTTCTTCGCGGTGCCACCACTTTCCTTATCTGGCGATGGGCTCTGGGCAGGCTTGCCGCTGGCAAGCAGCGTGGGCGCTGCCATCAGCATTGCTTCTTGCTCCTTCAATTGCCTAACGGCTGCTCGCACCTCATCGCAGGAAGACGGGCGTGCCTGTTGATCCAGAGATACCAAGCGCGCTATTAGATCGGCGAGTGGTGCGGAAAAGCGATTGTCAACAGCATCAAGACGGGGCCATTCAATCTGCGAATAGGTCCATTTTTGCCAGAATACATTTGGATTATCTGCGCCCGACGATCCCGTGGCTCGCGACGTAGCATCTCGAGCCACCGCTTCCAGCCTCTCGGTGCCCAAAAGAAGTTCCATCGCCATAACCCCTGCAGAATAGAAATCGCACCGCGTGGTGATGTCATTTGGCGATAACAAAATTTCGGGGGCGGCATACTTAGAGCCGACAAAAGGGATTACCTCTTCGTCGCCACTCATAGCAACGCCAAAATCTACCAACTTCCACGTCCCTTCATCACTGAGCAGGTTGTCAGGTTTAATATCACGATGTATGAGACCCGCGCTGTGAATAGCGCCAAGGCCGGCAAACACCTCGTCGAGTACCTTCAGCACCACGTCAACCGAACAAAAACTGGCGCCGACCGAGCTCGCGAGGCTTCCTCCTCCCACAAATTCCTGAACAATGGTTGGTATGTCATTGTCATAGAAGATGTCGTATATCTGGACAACATTTGGGTGTTTGATTCGCGCGATTTTCTGCGCCTCATTGAGCATCAGGTTACTGATTTCCTTCTGCCCTCGGAGTTCCTGTGCCACCTCTTTGAGAGCGACATTGCGCTCCATCACCGTGTCCCAAGCGCGATAAACAGTAGCCATGGCACCGGAGCCAACATAAGTCTTATTAATATAGCGATCAGACATTCTCTTGCCCTATCTCATAGCTGCGCCAGGCAGGTAGCTGCGTAACGATAAACAGGGGACTCTCTCGTCGCATCCATAGCCCTGAGCCTGCGACAAACGATACGAGCAGTGTTTTTTTCGTTTCTCACTATTGCCACGCGCAAGGTTTCCAGGTCCCCTTCGATCATCCGTATTCTAGACTCTAATTCCTCAACACTAAATTGCTCTTCTCCCCAAGTTCGATAAGCTGACGTCAGCTCTGCTGAAGATCCTTCATCAAAGTTAGGGCCAGAGTTAGAGAGGTTAAGCCAGGCAGCTACACCCAAAATGCCTAGCAAATAAACCACTATGACACTTCGAATCACTGGCGAGGCAAGCGGGCCCGAACTGAACAATCCTGACGAGGCGTCCGCCTGTACGGATTTGGCGGCCGACGCCTGAATTTTTTCCGGAGCACGCCAGGATATTCTGAGGCGTATATCTTCACTTGGAGATACTGTGTCTCCAGGGGCCAATATGATTTCGCCCGTGGCGGCCTTGCCATTCACTTTTGTCCCATTGGCACTAATACTTCGCAGCTTCACTTCGCCCAGCTGATAAAAAATCTCAAAATGAGTTCTAGAGACCGACTGGCCCGCACCAATAAGTGCCAATGCCTGCTGATGTGATTCAGTGACTGGCTCCCTTCCAACCACGAGACTACCCAGCTCGACGTCTCTGGTTTCCCCTTGCTGGGGCCCCGCCTCGAATGCAATTATCACACCTAACATAGTTAAAAGATCCCTGATGAAAGCAGCTGAATAAGCAATGGACCAACAATGAGTAGCAGTACGGCAAACATGATCATCATGTTAGGAAATGTCATTTTGGTGGGCGCTTCCACCGCCAGTTTTTCAACCTGCTGCAATCGCGCCTCACGGAATGCCTGGGCCTGAGTAACCAAGGTTTCTACCATTGGTGCGCCCATTTCTTCCCCCCTATTTATAGCGGTGAGCACTGTTTCTAAGGGCTCTAGCGCTATCCGCTTTGATAAATTTTCAAAGGCCTGCTTTTGGCTTGCCCCAGAGTCAATTTCCGCCAGTGCAATGCGAAATTCCTCAGCCAGCGGATCGTCTTTGGCCGACGTCTCTTCGAGCGCCTGCCGCAATGTACCACCGGTTTCCAAGACAAGAATAGAAAGATCCAAGGCGTATGGAATTCGTCTATAGATCTGTCTCGATCTAAACTCCGCCTCACTGTCAAGCAGCGAGGGGCGAATGAAAAAACTCCACAGCCCGCCAAGTAAAAAAGCAAGAAATAGCGCTGTAGTGCCGCCCAGCAGAATAATCAGGAGAACAAGTGTCAGGGTTATCAAAAACCCTTCCCATAAAATATCACCGACGTATTGCTCGGGATTTTGGTCGTTTCCGGCGCGGGCGAGATTCAAAGCACTCTTTGTTTTTAAGTTTTGTACTGAAGCGAAACCACTCATAAAGCTGTAAAACAGGTAGCGCACAAATGGGCCAAGTGCCTTTAAAGCAGAGTCATGTTTGGCCATGAGCGACAACCACCGCGTCTCATTGGCATCACGCAGATTAGTGACTAGAGTAAAAAGGAGAAAACATGTGGCCACTGCGCTCAGGGCAGCTAAAAGCATCGCGGTCACCATCACCGTCCCTCCCTACACGTCCAAATCAATAATGCGCTTCATAATAAAATAAGCGCCAATATCCAGCGCGATTGCAATAACCAGCACGATATTTCCAACCAAATTGTTAAACAAAAGGAGAACCTGATTGGGCTCTACAATATAAAGCAGGCCGCAAATCACGATGGGCATCCCCAGCATAATGGTAGAAGACATCCTCAGGCCCGCGGTCTCTGTCTTTACCCGCTCTTCCACTCGCTCTATTTCTCGCGTAGCCTCAGCTAAGCGGCTCATGAGCGAAGCCAGCCTGCCGCCGCGCTCCAGACTGACGACTATCGTTTGGAAGATGAGCGTTAGCCTCGGAATCTGAAGCCGCTTCTCTGCCGCTTTGAATGCTTCACTGGGAAGCTGTCCGGCATCTATACGTTGACGAATCAGCGCAAACTCCTCAGATGCCGGTGCCTGCATATTCTCGGCAATATCGTCTACCGCCTGCTCGATGGTAAGACCACTTTTCAAGCTCGAGCTGAGCGCGAGCATGATATTTGAAGCCTGCAATTCCAATCGATCGCGACGACGCCTGACGATCCGTTGAATCACGATATCAGGAACAAAGTAAGTAGCTGCCGCAAGTGCCAGCGCAAAGACCGGGCTACTGCTGATCCAATAAAGTCCGATCAGAGCTACCACAGGGCCAATGAACTTGAGATATACCAGCTGTCGCGCACTCGTTGCACTCGCGGAAGCCTGCTCTATCGTCGCGCTGATTTCCAGTTCCTTGGCGGCAAACTGAGCGGTAGCCCTCGGGATAACAATATCTGACAGCGCATAGATACCTACCGCCGCCGCGATTCCAGCCAAAACGATTGCCGCTAGAACTACCATGCGAATAACTCCTCTAATCCAACCCCGCCCGTGTCCAAAAGCTTCTCGATAAAGGTGGGGAGATAACCCGTAAAAGTGAGTTGGGGCGGGCCGTCAATGGATTCATTCAGCTTGAAAATATCCTCGATGATAATTCTGTCTCGCTCATGGTCGTAACCAACAACTTCGCTGATATGCGTAATTCGTCGAACTCTGTCTCGCTGTCTTGCAATCTGCACTACCACATCAACGGCTGAGGCTATCTGCTGCTTGATGGCGCTTGCTGGCATGTCCTCGCCGGCCTCCATGACCATCACTTGAAGGCGCTGCATCATTTCCGTGGGCGAATTGGCATGGCCCGTGGTTAACGATCCGTCATGGCCCGTATTCATCGCTTGCAGCATATCAAGCGCTTCCGCGCCCCGGCATTCACCCACTACAACGCGGTCGGGGCGCATTCGCAGCGAAGCCCTCACAAGGTCCTTTATGGAGACCTCGCCAACGCCTTCGAGGTTGGCTTTTCTCGCCTCCAAATTAACTTGATTTTTCTGGGGGAGCTGGAGCTCAGCGCTGTCCTCAATCACCACAAGTCGCTGATCCGGTGGAATTTGAGCACCCAAGACGTTCAACAGAGTCGTCTTGCCTGAACCAGTGCCCCCCGAGACAACAATGTTTTTTCGCGCCCTTGCCAGCGCCTGCAAAAAAAGTCCCGCTTGGGGCGTCAGAGAACCAAATCCAATCAGATCGTCCAGCGTAAATGGGTCCTCGCGGAAACGACGAATAGTCACCGAGGTACCGTGAATGGCAATGGGCGGCACTACCACGTGAACGCGCGAACCGTCCTCCAGCCTGGCATCAATAATTGGATCCGCCCGACTCACTGCACGGCCAATGGGTCTGACCATACGATTTACCGCGACGGAAAGGTCCGATTCGCTAGGAAAACTTCGTCCTGTTTCCTCCAGCCCACCACCTCTCTCAACAAAGATGCGGTTCTTGCCGACCACCATAATCTCAGTGATACCAGGCAATTGGAGCAAATCCTCTAGGGGACCGAGGCCATAGACCAGATCGTTGATATCACGTCGATAACAGGCTTTAGCAACAAAAAGTCGGTTCGTTGTTGTAAGTGCTGCAGAGAATCGCTCATAGCTGTCTCTGAACAAACGGCGGGCCTCTACAAGCAGGCTATTATTTTGAAAAACGGGAGAAGCCTTGAGCTCGCTGAGGCAGCCGCGCGTTACCTCTTCAAAGGCGATGCTGTCTTGGCTGACATCCCAAGACAATGACATGCGCCGCGACTCCCGACCCTCGCCTCGCATAAGTGTATTAACAACCTCTTCTCGAACCGCCCTCATCACCACGTAGTCAATAAGCTCTCGATCATATTGCTCAATCTTTACGAGTAGCGTCTCCAGTCTGAGATCAAGTTCGCCACGAAGCTCTTCATCATTCGCATCAATCACACGCCCCTTAAATTTTACTGAGTCCAGTAATTGCTCATGAATCTCCCGCTTGGTCTCCGAAAATTGAGTTTCCAGCTCGTACTCTTCAGCTATTTTAGTCGTACGCAGCCCGCGCACTTGAATGATGAAACCGGGGAGAGTGATTAGGTCGTCAGGCTCCAAGCAGCGCGTTTGACCCTGGCGAAGATCCTCATCGTTTATTAGCAACCCGTTCAGCCCCTGTGCCCTGAGAGTGACGACTGGGCCTTCGGGAACAAAATCAGCATGAAGGGGGGACACATAAGGGGAGTCAATATGGATATCACAGTCCGGTGATCTACCCAACGTCAAGGGTCCGTCAATACTGTACTCCCCCAGTATTTCATCGCGCAGGTTGCTTATGAGCAAAGAAGCCATGCTTGCTCCGCCTAATCCGCCTCTACCTCTGACACTTTTTGATTGCCGATCTCTTCAAAATTATCGGTACCGACACCCACCCGTGGTAAGGTCGCTGGCAGCTCCAAATCCTCTTCGCTGCGCAACATTAAAGTAAAATTAACGCCATAAAAATCCTTGGCGAAGATCAACTTAGCTGCCTCTTCCATACTGACCAGCAGGGTTACCGTGCCATAAGGTTGCTTACTTTGTATCTCCGAGGCCCGATATTCATCGCCCGTAGCGAGTACCTGAACTGCCTGAAGAACCGGACGAGTAGATATTCGCTCTCCATCCTGCCCTGGCAATCGGCTTTGCGCATCAGCAAAAGTCGCCATCACATCGACCAAGTCACCCGGCCTAATAAAATACGTTACTGATGACGCCTGATTGACCGGAATCGAGAGCGCCTTTTTGCCCGGTGGAATTGAAGGTAGGACCCCCGGATCAACCGATGAGTCAAAATGGCGGTAGAGCAATAGATCACCAGCTTTCACGGCAAGACGAAGTGGCGTCTTTTGAATATAAGCCTGGAACTCTTGTGTGAGGGCCTCTTTGAGCGCGTCAGGAAATAAATTTGCCGGCAGCGTGATTGCCTCAATGCTCCCTCCGAGGACTTCACCGACACCGGCATCATCTGTGGCTTTAAAAACGGTAATACTCTCTCCCGTTAGGCCCGCCACATGCCGCTGAACCATAAAGGCTGATGCTAGGCCCGCAACCAGCGCGATCATTATTAAAAGCTTCTTATTCATTATGATTGTTCCCCTGCTTTGCTATGCATAGCGATCAGTGACCGACCTTCGGCGCTGTCGCTGAAGGTGAGTATTAACATACCCTCACTCTCAGACATAAACACCAACTGGTCGACACCGTCACTAATAATCTGTTCCCCTGGTAATGTCCAGTTCTGGGACAACAGCCAATCCGAAATACGGGCGGCAACGCCAATTTCATTATCAATTATATATTCTGATACCTGCCAAGCCCCCAGGCTCAGTACCGAAAGTGGACCGGATGCCAATGGGAGCGGCAGCACCTTGGCAAACGATGCATTCGGATTATTGCGGACGTTAAGCCACGGTTCTGGCCCTATGGTTAGGATCGGCACCAGCACCTCTCCGGTGGAAATCTCTTCACTACAATTTGCAAAGATCGCACTAGCCGCCGTCTCTTGGCCGGACCCTTCGACCCAGAACAGGACTTCCGGCGTATTCTGGGGCGCTGGGGGCTCCGTCACCGGGCAGTCGGGGCAAACTGACGCCAGATGCCGACGCCCAGCTGCTTCACATGGACCGGGCAAGACGACCTCCTCCATGGTAAAGCCGGGTCCAGCCTCGGAGCTAAGAACCCCCCTCAGCGTTAATGTTTCGTTGCTCGCAAACGTCTCTGTGGCCTGTGGTGCGTTGATGTCGCCATAGCGACTCTCAGCCACCGAAGGGCCCTTTCCGGGGCCTGTAAAAGGCAAGTAGGCCGCGATCCAAAAGGCAGTAAAAACAACCGCGAGCGAAGCAAGCAATCGCCCCACCAAACGCCCAATAAAACTGGCATTCAGTCGCATTTGGCTTCACCGCCCGACAGCCCACCAAAAGGAGCGAGGATGTAGTCGCTGCCCATGCCGGCAACCCTTACAAGCGCCATTGCCGCCCCTCCGACATCGCCAGCCGCGAAAGGGTTAAGCGATTCATCTTGCATTTGGCAGTAAGTTCCGGTGGCGCCGCCGATGACCATGGCACGACGGATCGGATTGGTGTCGAAGTCGCCAATCGGGTCCTCGCGGGTCACTGAAACCGCAATGTTTGAGCGGCCCGAAACACTACCCATTAGCTTTTGCAGGGTTTGTAACTCACCTTCAGGCATCTGATCAGCAACCGCATTAGCCTCTGTGTCATTCACATGAACCTGGAGTGGTGATGTTTCCCCTGGGAAGACACTTCCACTCACGGTCCCTTGAGCGCTGCTCGCCGGGTTGTCAGTACCAGCCTCTCGCTCCAATAAAAACGTATAGGTCGACAATGACAACGCTTCGTGGGTCTGCTGCACGCGGACGCCGAGATACCCCATAGTGAAAATGAGTCCCCACAAGGGGATTATCAAGAATACGAGCAACATTAAGGACTCGAGTGCGGCGCTGCCCGCTTGCCTGTTTTGTAGGCTTTTCGGAGCCGTGCGCATCAGTGATTGTTGACCGTCGTGATCACGCTAGACGCGGTAGAAGCGATACTGCCTAAACCGAGCTCGCCAGCTCGCTCCAGCGCACGTTCGAGCAATGTCACTCGCTCTAAACGCACTCGCCAGTCTTGCGTGAACATATCGGTGGACAGGTCGTTGTAAACCTCAGCCTGTGAAAAACTGGTAAACGTAGTCGGAGATACAGAGAAATAATTGCTCCAAAAGGGTTTAGGTGGCTGACCACTCTCGCCCAAGCCATGATTAACTACCGCAAAAAACCGAAGCTTATCCTCTGGCTCCTCTACCAATAGATGAGGAACTGGAAAGGTGCCACAACCTTCACCAGAACTCACAGGCCCGTCATCAGTAACGCCCTCTCGCTCGGCCTGCTCTTCGTAGTATTCCTTGAGCTCATCCCCTTCAAGCGTTTTTTCTCCCGCATCCACCAACACCCACGAATCAAGTCGGTACTTGTATTCCGTTCGCGTGCTTCCGCCCTCTAACGCAACCTCTCGCTCAGTCTTATTGACCCGTAAAAAATAGGTCCCCGTTGCTTCTGACCGGTCGGTACTTGCCCCCTGGTGGAAACCAGTCTCTCCCACCTCAAAATGGGTAAATTCGGGGTGATCTCTGAGACTGAAAAAGAACAGATCGCCAGCGACAGTGTGCTCCACGATGGGATACCCGGTACGCCCACGGCCGGCGCAGGAAGCAGGCCTGGTTCTTTTTCGTTGCTGGCGGATCAGTTCACGAGCCCCCACACCCGTCGGGGTATGCGTCACGGCCGGTACGTCACTAACATCCACCCCTGCCGCCGCCGCTGCCGTTTCAATAGCATCACCACCACCTTCGAGATCAACGTCGCGAGGGACCCAGGCAATAAAATCATACTCATCGAGTGACCCATCAACGAGCCAGTCCGTCTCGTCCTCATAGAGCGCCCAAGTAGCGGTGACATCGTGTTCCCGACATTGAGGTAGAGTGCTGAACTCCACTTTTTGACCTTCCTTATCGGGAGTGGACCCATCGCAACCGAGCCGGGTCATTTCACTCGAATAAAAGCCGTCAAAGATCCATGGCGAACCCAAGGTAGCAAAGGCGGGGTTTAACACGCTTATGGGATCAAGATCCGACCAAATACCGCGACCATGCTCGGCCGGGCCCTCACCGTCGGTGTAGCCCTGCATGACAAATCCAGGACCTCCGCTTTTCATCGCAGCGCAAAAGTCCGCAGGCGTCCTATCAGTAGTGCTCACCGGCAGCTTGCCCACCTCAGTAAGGCTACCTTCCAGCATAGAACCATCAACAGCGAAAGCTGAACTCGCGCCATTTCGAGCCGCTATAGCCGGTGCCTCTAGATAACCAATTCGACCAAAGGTTTGCCCTACCGCGTCACTGGCTTTTTGCAAGCCTTTCATGACCTTCCAGGCAACACCCGAACAGTTCCTCGTAACCGACTGCTCCATCGCCTGCAAACCAGCGGCTAGCGGCTCCAAAAGGATGGCCTGACCTTTAAGCAAGAATAACCAGGGCGTACAAAAGGGCGTGCACGCTGTCGCGGCGGCTGTTGATAAAGCGAGAATCTTTCTAGTCACCGGCATCGTTCGGTTCGCAGCATTTACGATCACCGTCATCGATAAAAGCTTCGCGTTGAGGACGTTAAGCATTGCAATGGTATTTAGACCTCGCGCGGACCACGTTGCAGCTGCCAAGGCCGTCACATCGGCAACCTCTTGATTATGGATGCGATGACGAACGACATCGCTAGTATTAATAATCATTGCCATCAGACCAACCAATACCAGAGAGGCCGCCAACGCAAGGAAGGAGACCTGAGCCGATTCATCTTTATGTAAACGACGTATCACCGCTAAAAAGCCTTTCGCTTGCGCCACGCTGTCACCACCACCGTGTCACTGATCGTGAGGGTGGGCGTTAGAAAGCGACTCTGCAGAATCCAGGCCGCATCAAAAGCCAATTTCATCGCGCGACCTGCGTACGGGACGCTGAGCCAGAATTCGTAATCCACGCTCACCGCCAGCGTGTCACTAGAAGTTAAATCATAGGTACCACTCTGCTCAGAGCCATCGCGCATCTTGCCTTCGCTGTTCCGGTCGTTTATCCACACTGTTGTGGCAAGGTCAGTGTACAGTGACTTTATTGCCGAGCGCTGTATGCGCGTACCATCCCACGCATCTCCGGCACGATGAATCACCATAGCAGTAAGGCGCCCGGCTGCGGCCATGCCGTCAACACCAAAATCTACGCCATCAAAGCTTTCATCTTCAATGACCTGCGAGGCAGAAAAGGAAGCATAGGCCTGTGCGGCCGCCGTGGCTGAGCCCGGCGAAATAGGCAACAAAGCGGGCGCCGTAGCGCGCTCAATGCGCTGCCATTTCTCGGCATTTTCTTCACTACCATTAAGTAGAACACCAATGGGTTCGTTATCCGTCTCGGAGTAAACAACCGTGCTAGCACTTCGCGCTGCGGCGTAAGCCGCGTAGCCGACGTGTAAGCGGGCATTCACCATTAGCGCAATTTGGATGAAGGCTAAAATAATGACGAGCAAGGGAATCAAGACGAGGAGAAATTCGAGAGAAGCGATACCTCTCGCCCGGGACTGTCCTGCGCCAGGATAGGTCCCTCGGAGCCTTTGACCAAGCCGCAAATGGAGGAGCCATACGGTAGCCGCAGAAACACCGATCAAGGCCAGCATACTGAAACACTGAAGAAACTCGAGGCGCTGAAGAAAAGCCAGATAATTCTCGCCTGCTGTCGTTTGGAACTGAAGAGTCATTCCCTGCAGCGACATTGCACTATCCTAGCACCAGACCCATCCAAAACAGTGCGCTAATACCCAGGGGCACTCCAAAAGGGAATTGGTCACGAGGTGCGGCTGTCGGCGCTGCGTCTTTCGGTTTTCCCGCTCTACCGCCAATCGATCTGACTTCACGACGCAAGCTCTCTAACAGCCGTCCCTGCCATATCAAAACAATGGCCCCCAAAGCGGCACCCAACAGCACGGCGGTAAGTGCCACGTTGATCGCGACAGAAAATCCCAGCCAAGCTCCGACACCGGCCATAAATTTAACATCGCCTCCACCGACCATCCGAGCAACAAAAAGTAGCACAAAGGGAAGAGCCACTGACATCCCAGAGAGGGCATACAAGGCTCCCTCTTGGCCCTCGCTAATATAATTGACAGACAGCCCCAGCAGGATTCCCGGATACGTCAGCCAATTAGGTATGCGGCGTGCAACCAAATCGGAGGCCATTGCAACAAGACACCAACAACCAAAAAGCCAGGGTGACCAGAAGAAAACCTGGTCAGAGGCCATGGGCTAACAGTAGTCGCTTTAAGGCTTTGTCACGTCCGTTTTCATAACCTCTGTCCACGCAGTTTTTGCGCTGCCGTATATCTCTGAGCCAAAGGTGCCAAGCAAAATAACAAGCGGGATCAGAATCAACGCTAGAATCAACATGCGACCGAGGTTTTCGTTGTCGCCACGATCATCTCGGTGCAACCCGGAAACAAGACACCAACAAGACACGAGCATCGCTGCCACTTTGTTTTTAATTGTTCCCATCTTCGCTCTCCTTAAGTTATTGCTTTATTTAATGCCCGTTATTGACTGAGCCCTAGCGTAAGGCACTTAGCCGTATCGCAGCCACCAACCTCTGATCACCGTTTGATCAAAAGCGACCGCTCTGCAAGCCACCTCATATATACCTGCGATCGCAAGCCATTGGCAATTAAAAAAAAGGCGATGACAGGTAAATTTGATTCAGTGCAACGTACTCTTTCAAAATATCAGAGTAAAGCCAAGCCGCGAGCATCATCGGCAAAACGCCAAAGGTAAGAATCATTAAGAACTCAATTGCAGCCTCACCGCGCTGAGCTGCCCCTACTTTCGGTGCCATTTATGCCCCCGGTTATCCATTACTCCCTCCGCTCCGCCTAGCTGGAGTCTTCACTCTACTAAAGAATCTACCACGCCGATTCTAAAGTCAAAACCCTGGCTATAAACTGTTGGGTTTTGAGGGGGCAGCTTTAGCTGCCGGGTCAAAGCCATCACCCTATCTTTGGTGTAGCCGCCAACCTCCTCTGCCGTGACAATCTGGTCGAAAGGCGCGCCGTCGGCCTCTCCGCGCAAGGCATTTAACAATGTATGGGTGAAGACACCGTGGCCCAGGGTATTGACCTCAAGGGCATTCTGGCCCTTGCCCGTGGCCGCGATTAGATGCACGCCAAGCGACGTGCTAAACATCTGAAGAGCTCGCTGATCGCGTCCCATTGTGGCAATCCGGGAGATCGCATCACCGGATTTGCAGGTATCCAACAACAGAAAAACCCTACGCGCATCAAGTTGGCTTATACGGGCTGAAAGTGTGTCTACTGAGATTCCTATGTTTGAGAGATCGTTAGCTTCGATAGGAAGCGTCAGACCCCGCAGGAGCAGATGGAACGTATCTTCAAGCACCTCGCCATGGGTCGCAAAATAAATAACGACCGTGTCCTCGGGCGCCGCTTCCTTCAGGCCGTCAAACGCCGCTAAAACCTGGTCTCGGGTCGCATCTTCGTTCAGCAGCTGGCGGGTTATTACGCCATCAAACAGATCTCCCGCCCGGGCCTCAATCGCTGCGGATAGACCGGTTGCATCCGCTACGGCATAGTTTAGATCGAGTTGATTGAGCGGATCATCGTATTCGTCAATGGCCACCGCGAGCATATGAAGCTTGCTTTGTTGTTCTCGTAGAGGAATAAAAAGAGAGCTTTGCTTGCTCGGGCTGATGATTCCTTCCGCGTCGCGGCTTTTCGCATGAAAGGTGTTAGTTCCAGGCATGGCGAAGACTTCAAAGGTCTCCCTGACCCAAGGCTTGCCAGCCTCTTCACCCCGCTGTGTCGCAAGTATGCGGGACGGAGAAACCTTCAAGCCTTGATGAAACAGGAATAATTCACCGAGACCGCCGCCGCGATCCTGCCGGGTCACTGCCACCGATAGCCTACCACCGGCGCGGAGCTGGCCCCCCAGGGAGAGCTCAAGGCTCGGCGGCGGAAGCACACCATCGGCCAGATTCTCGGGGGCGGTCAAATAATCATCGTCAGCGCCCTCAATCCATTTCCCAAACAGACCGGGCTCGAAATAGTTTTCAATAAAATTGGTAAGCGGAAAGGTATGCCCGCCACCCTCCCACGCGATACCCGTGGGCAGGGAAAGCGTTCCATCAAAACGACCTGTTTCGTCCAGCATCGCCCATCCCCGCGAAGAAGACGCAAGAGTTAACGAGGCGCCCGATTGGTCCTCAAGGTGCTGGAAGCGGATCAATCCATTGCCGAGCCCGAGCACCATCAGCGGTGCCGCAGGTGTCGTCGCCAAGCGCTCAATGCCAGAGTCCAGCCGGGTCTCTTGCGCTGGGTGAGATGGCATATCCAGCTGCCATTCCAACAACACCCCCTCACTGGTCAGTGCGATAATAGACCCCGCCAGATCATTAATCATCAAGTCTAGAATGCGGCAAGCTTTCTCACAGGGGAAAAACCTAACCTCCTCGGCTGTCTTCAAATCCCACTCGCGCACCCCTTGCAGGGAGGCTGCGAACAGGCGGGAGGAGGTGTTGCTGAAGGCCAACGCATGACTCGTCGCATCAACATCTAGCGCCTCTACTGGCAGACCTCCGGCTATTTCCCATACCTGAATGGTATCGTGATCTGTATGCGCGGCCAGGAAGGTACCCGTTGCATCCAATGCAATGTTATCGATCCCCTCACCCACCACTCCAATAATTCTGACTTCGCCAAACAGACCTTCCTCGTAAATATGTATCTCGCCATATTCAGTTAAAACTACGAGCGTTTTATCAGCGCCATGCATAAGCATTGATGGTCGATGCAGAGCGGAATCGCTGCTCATAGTGGGCACCGGTGGTCCGCCTAGCTCCCAATAGCGTAAGCTTCCGTCCTCATGCGCCGTAACAAAATTACCGGTTGGGGAAATTGCACCCCCAGTGATATTGGTATCACTCGACTGGAAGCCCTCCCATAAATCATGCTCAAGAAAGTCGATAACGCGCGGTTGATTGTCTTCATAAACAACCAACATATACCGCCCGTCAAGGCTCGTTTCCTGCACCAGGACTCGGCCCGAGGATTCCTCAACCTTCAAACTTAACTTCAGGCGCTCGACTGCATTTCGGACATTCACCTGAATAGCCTTATTAATGGCGCGCGTCGGGGGACGAGCTCCTTCAGCTAGTGATGCGGTTGCAATAAATACGAGAAAACACAAGCACAATCCGCCGACGCCGGTCAGCACCTGCAGGGGTAGGTTTTTTGTCTTACAGTTCGACTGCACTCCTCACTACCTCTTGTTAACTGGTAATCAACGCCCTTCGAGAGAGGCAAAAAACGCCAAACTCTGGTCCAGAGATTCGCGCCAGGTTTCTGACCAGCAGCACGTATGATCATACCCGACAAGTGAATACACCTTAACCTGTGCGGTACTGGGTAGGCGTTGTAGGTAGCCAGCTTGCGTTTCCAAGGGCACAACACGGTCCAACCCCCCGCGCCAATGCACTTGGGGTACGTCCGACAGCGCATCAACCAGGGAGGCGGGGTTAGAAGATGCGTCTAGTGGACTTACTTCGTGGTGCGAAGTCCAGGCATCAATATCCAAATTACCAGCGACCGTGATTACGCCTGCAACATCTGTTCTATCGGCCGCCATAAGCAAGGCCATCGTAGCGCCACCCGAATACCCGATGAGGTAGATCCTGCTCTTTTCTGCCGTCCAATTCAACGACGCGAGACGATCATCAAGTGCGTCATTCAGAGCCCGCAAGGCCCTCTCTCCATAGCGCGCGTTTGTCCAAAGTTCAACGGTACAAGTCGCAGGCAGCGGCTGGCGGGTGTACTGACAAGGCCTCGCGAGGTACAACGAGTTGACACTAAGAGACGACCGAGCTGCCAGCTTTAATCCGACCGGATCCCTCGGTGTAGGATTCGTAGAGGGCACGGACCTACTGGTCCAGGCATTACCGTCACCCTCAATGTAGATAAGGAGGTTGCGCGTAGGCTCAAAGACCGCCTGTGCCAGCGAAACAACAGGGGCCCCCATGCCGTTGTGTTGCTGAGCGATCCAACCGCTAGCAATCAGTTTATTAAGATCTCGGTAGCCCTGTGCTGCTCCCATAAAAGGAGTGCATCCCGACAGTAGAAATGCAAAGACGGTAGGCAGGAGAGCTGTAATAATGACGTTCTTGGGATACACTAAATTCATGCGGCGTATAACTCAAGTTGAACACTAGCAGTATAAAAAGCCACAAAAACTATTCTTACGATGAGCATACGAATCGAGGGTCCAAAAATGAGCCTACTTCCTTTTAAAAAACACCCCCTGTACGCAGCTATCTTAACGACCTTCGGACCTGTTGCAATCACCGGGGCTGGCTTGGCTAGCGCCCAGGAAGACATCATCATCGCAGAGCAACCCACCGGTAATTTTATCTTCCTGAGTGACTCGGCAAAAGAATTTCCTGACGGTGGCACATTACGACTAGGAGAGGGCATCACCCAAATCGCTATTTTGCATGATTACTTTGATCTGGGGCCTAAGTGGACGCTCTTTATCGACGGCACTCTGACTGGCGACAATTCAACCATTGGTAGAACGACCCTTAGAAACGGCGGTGAGCTCAACGTCAGCGCAACTGGCGTTGTCAACAATGTGCTCATGGTGGACGGAGGCGTGGTGTCCAATCAAGGAGTCATTTCTGGGACAAACAGCGAATTTGGCGGCGAGGTTGCCATCGAAAGTAACCGGGATTTTCAGACCTCTGCGTCCAGCGGCACCACTAGCCTGGAGATTACGAATGAAGGCTCCATCACAGCGGATCGCACCTACGCGATATTTGCGTACGAGCTTGACACCATTAGCATCAACAACAGCGGCACCATAGCAGTTAATGAAAATGAAAAGATTGCCGTCTCTACCGACTATGGTGTGGCCGCAATCGCAGTCGGTGGTAACGAATCCACCACTATCGTTAACAGCGGGACCATTGATGCAGGCACGGATGCCGATCAAGCGACGACAGCCATCCTTGCGATCAGCGGCGGCTACGCCTCTTCAACAGAAGGGTACGTCTTCAGTGGCGGCACCGGCGATTTTCAAATAACAAATGAAGCCACAGGGACCATAACAGGCGAGCGAATTTTCGATAATACGCTGGCTGGGGCGCCCTCTGATTCCTACTCACTAACCTTGGTAAATGACGGCAGCCTGATTGCTACGGGAGATGATTCTGCAACGGCCGCTATCATCTCGAGTGGCGCAACCGAAATCACCAATAACGGCTCCCTGGTTGTCACGGGGTCTGGCAGCGCTATTGACCATCAAGCTGGAACAGGCAGCCTCGCGGAGCAGCAGTTGGTGCTGGTTAACAATGGTGAGATATCGAGCACTTCTGGTGCAGCCACTATCGTGACTAACGCCGCCAGCATCACCAACACCGGCTCCATTACCAGCAGCCATGAGGGAACAGAGCTTGAAGCGGTGCTTTTGCTTATCGAGAGTGCTGGAAGTACGGAAGACGAGCTGGGAAATTCGATCACGATTGACAACTCCGGCACCCTACAAGCTGGACCGGATGAATTGACTGCAAGTTCGGGAGTAGTCCTGACTACGGACTCATCAAGCGCCATTAGCTTTTTGAACTCCGGCACGGTAATTGGTCAACTGGAGCTTTCCGTCTCGGACGACACGCTTGAAAACACAGGCTCTATTGCCGCAGACAGCATCTCGCTTGACGCCGGCAACGACGTTCTAACCAATGCAGGCTCGATCTCTGCGCAAACCTTAAGTTTTGGTGAGGGTTCAGACCTATTAACGGTGTCCGGCACACTCGACGTGGCTACTACGACACTAGGCGCCGGTGATGACCAGCTTACGGCTGAAGACGGCGCGACCGTTTCAGGGAATGTGGATGCTGGTACAGGGACCGATTCCCTTGAGCTTAACGGTTCTGGAAATTCTGATGCGATCTTTTCCAATTTCGAGTCGACCGCCGTTAACGGTGACTGGACCCTGACAGGTGAAGGCTCTTCTCTTGGTGACATCAACCTCAATGCGGGGGAGTTGGTGCTGGGCAACAATACACTTTTTACCTCTTTGACTATTGGCGCTGACGGCAGCATAGGGCTGCAAGGAGAAGCCGCTACTATTACTAACAGCGGCTCGTTAAGGATAGGAGATACCGGCTCGGCCGAAGTACTTACAATAGACGGCGATTTCTCCATGAGCGCGAGTGGCACGCTCACGATGGACGCCCTTGAGGACGGCACCTCCGACCAAATATTAGTCACCGGTACTGCAACAATTGATGGTAGCTTGGAAACACTGAGCAATGACTCTAACTGGAGCGTCGACCAAACCTATAGGCTCCTTTCGGCCGAGGGCGGCTTAAACGGTGAATTCAGCGCCGTCACTAACAACCTCGAGTATTTGATTCCAACTCTTGAGTACTCAGCAAATGACGTTCTGCTGACGCTAGCACGCCGTAACGAAGCGATTCAGGGGGATATTCTTGAAACCACTAACGCCCAGCAACTCAGCGTCGTTACACGGATTGTGCCGGCGGTCATCCAGAATCACGTGAGCTCAAGTGTCGCAAGCAAGCTTGGGTTAACTGGCGCCGTTGCTTCGCTGATGACTCAACGTGCCCCAACGGGACTGTCTGCAGGAGATCAAAGCGAAGATTTGAAAAATAGCGTTTGGCTCAATATAGCTCCTAGCCGCTACGACCAGTACGCGACTCTTCCCGGTATAGACGTTGTAACAAAACTCGACGGCGAATCAATAAACTTCATGCTAGGGATGGATCGCACGATCAGCGACAACTTTATATTGGGGGGGTTCATAGGCTATGAGGATTCTCGGGTCGACATGCGAGAAATTGATGGCCGCCAGGAAAACGATGGCCTCATGCTGGGGGCCTATGCTGGCATCACCTTTACCGACTGGCTATACGCAAGCGCCAACGGTCATTGGGCATCGCTGAGTAATAGCTTGGAGGAGCGTGCGTTCAACTCCTTAACTCCAGTACAGGCTGATTTCGACTCAGAACGCTACGGTATCGGCATCGACTTAAATGCCATGACCGCGCTGGGTAATTTGGCTTTACATGGTCAAGTGGCTTACAACTACGGCAGTGAAACATACGACCGGTATACCAGCAGCACGGGCGAGGAGGTCGCACTGGATGATGCCGACCTTGGGCGCTTTTCTGCGACGGCCGAACTGAGCTACGCCGGTGACAATTGGTCCCCCTATATCTCTGCAACCTACGAAAAAGATACCTCTGTGTCTGATGTCGTATTAGACGATGACGGTTTTCTTATTAACGCTGGACTCAGATTTTATGGGGCCACTTACTCTTTTGAGGCTTATGTCTCGAGCGTTGAAGGTCGCGATAATGAAAACCACTACATGATTGGTCTCAACGGCAGCTTGCTGTTCTAACCGCCAACAAGACTTAACTGCAGGAATAACCAATGAATCAAGCATTACCCGAGCGCGCAAAATTTCATCATATGAAAGACGGGACGGCCGACGATTGGACCATTATTGGCGGTGAAGCCAAGGCCTTCGCAGCAACCGTTTATGAAAGAATTACCGATCACCTGAAGCTGCTGAGCGGCGACTGTGGAGGATTTCCGGTGGATCGCCTGACCCATTGTTTGCAAACGGCAACACTGGCGCACAAGGATGGCAAGGATGACGAGTATGTTGTCTGCGCGCTGCTTCACGACATTGGCGATACCCTCGGCCCTACCAACCACGCTGATATTGCCGCCACGATTCTCGAACCTTATGTCAGCGAAGAAAATCATTGGATGGTCAAACATCACGCGATTTTTCAGGGTTACTACTTTTTCGAGTACCTGGGTCTTGACCGAAATCTCAGGGATCAGTTCAAAGAACATCCCTACTATGAAAGAACCCTCGAGTTTATTGAGAAATACGATGCGCCGGCCTTTGACCCTGAGGCGGAAACGTACAGCCTTGAGTTTTTTGAGCCGATGCTCAAAGCCGTACTCGCTCGTCCGAGAAAATCACTGTACATGAGTGACAATAACGCGCTGTTTGATTGACGGACTTTACCTGTCTCGAAAAACACCTAAATTCTTAAGAAAATGCTTGGGGCTTAGGACATGCCGTCCGGACATCACAAATTTCCTCGGCGAGCGCAGACTATCGATGCAATTGCTAAAAACCGCCCCACGGTTGCTCACGTTGAATCAGGCAAACGCTGCCCCTTCACGTTATAGCGGTAGACACCAGCCCCGCGAGCTAGCCACAAGCCACGATTAACGTGCCAGGGTCTCTCATAGGAAACCAGGGTATCGCCCTCATGGTCCCAGCCGCGGCAGTGGTTCATTTCGTGCTCGTAAATTGCTTCTGAAGCAGCGGCCCACTGATGAATTACACAGTGCGCCTCGCTCCAACTCGCCGATCGCAGGGCGCAGGCGTCGCTCTCGGGATGCGGACATACTGCTCGCAAGGTGGATAACTCCCGATGCACCACCACCCGGATGTCGGCCTGCAGTAAATCCTCACAGGGACGTTGGTGAGCCTCTTCACATATCGGCGGATCTCCACCAAGAAGACGGAAGTTACCGACCAACGCAACAGTGACCGGCAGGCATATCAGTCCGCCCAGAACGATTTTACTGATCCAGGACTTTGGCGATTTACGCACCTAGAAAATTTCCGTCTTGTTGCTGCGACCTATTCAACAAAGCGGCTGATCTCTTCGAGGGACTTTTTAACCGTAGCCGCTCGGGGCACCATCGCCCCCTCTGCCGGGTGGCCCACGACGATTAACATCATCGGCCGTTCGCGCGGGGGGCGTTCGAGAATCTTGTTTAAAAATTTCATAGGGTTTGGTGTGTGGGTGAGCGTCGCCAACCCGCCCTGATGTAGTGCCGATAACAACAGTCCCGTCGCAATACCCACTGACTCAGGCACGTAGTAATTCTTTTGCCGGTTACCCTCTGTATCGGTTCTATATCGCTCGGCGAATACCGCAATCAGCCATGGCGCTGTTTCCAAAAACGGTTTTTGATCATCGGTGCCCAAGGGCGATAAATCTGCCAACCAATCGTCACCCGCTTTCCCCGCATAAAAAGCCCGCTCCTCTTCCTCTGCGGCAAGCCGAATCGCGCGCTTGATCTCAGGGTTACTGACACAGGTAAAGTGCCACGGTTGGTGATTGGCGCCCGAAGGAGCAGACCCGGCAGCCCGCACGCAGGTTTCAATCAGCTCGCGCGGCACGGGTGTCGCGGCGAAATGGCGCACCGAGCGACGAGACTGCATTGACTGGCAATACGCCTGCGCACGAACCAGACGCTCCTCCTCGGTCAGGGCCTCGGGCTTGGGTAGAGGAATGGGGTCGTAGTGATAATTCATCACACTAGGCCGAAGTGCGATAACTGCTTACCAACCGAGATAAACGCCTCATCAGTTGTCGCGATGCCGCTATACAACCAACCTGATAGGCTTTGATGCCGGCAACAAATAACGTTTTTCCAGTCACGACCTGCCAGTCCCCGTCAGATAAAAACTCCAGCCGGCCACCGCCCCGGCGAATCCCTGAAGTACGAGGCCAGGCATTGACCGCGCCGCAGCAAATCCCACCAGACCTAAAGTGGCTTCCATGATTATGTGAAGAGCAATGAGCGCAACAAAACCAGCGCTCAGATACCAGATAAGGGGAGCACCGCCCAGCCATTGGCGCAAGCGCGCGGCGACTGGCAATGCGATAAGTAGTGCCAAGGCGATTAACGGCAGATAAGAACCCACCATACCAAGCCAATCCCGCCCAATACTCGCCAGGACGTCAGCGAGCGCAGGTGTCAACCCAAAACCGCTTAAGGTAAGCATCACTTCCAACGTACCGATCAAGCTGGCAACGAGGTAAGCCACCACAACCGACAAAAAATAGGCCATCACCGCTCGCACTGAAAACTCCTCTTAATAGTCTGCTCAAGTTGTTCTTTGGCTAAAAAACGACCAGACAAAAGTCGTCGCAAAAATCATCATGGCACGCGGATCAAGGTATAGTACAGACACTGTTAACATGCCACTGCATCGGGAGTCCTCGACACATGTTCTTATCCTCGTCTCCTCGCCAGATCTTGGCCACTGCTTGCTTGCTGTGCCTGTGCCTCAGCGCCTCCGCTGCCGATTACCATATCAATATTCTTGCCACCGGACTTGATAAACCCTGGTCTCTGGCTGAACTGCCCGATCAGCAGGGGTTTCTCGTCACCGAAAAATCAGGGCGGCTGCTGAAGCTGGGGACCGACGGTACTGTATCAGTCGTAAGTGGAACGCCTGAGGTCTACTTCAAGAGTCAGGGAGGACTGCTAGACGTCATCCTCGACCCGGCCTTCAGCAGCAATCAACGGATTTTTCTCTCCTACGCCGCGGGGGATGGCGACAGCAACCGCACCACGGTAGCCAGTGCACGTTTGACCGATCAGGGGCTACAAGACTTAACCGTGATTTTGGAAGTAAACCCGGCAAAAGCGAAAGCAGCCCACTACGGGGGTAAGCTCGCGTTTTTGCCCGACGGATCGCTGCTGGTAAGCGTGGGCGAGGGCTTTGAATACCGCGAGCAAGCTCAGGCGCTCGACAGCGAGCTGGGTAAGTTGTTACGCATACACCCCGATGGAACCGCTCCCTCGGATAATCCCTTTCCCGAGAAGGCACCCAGGGTATACAGCTACGGGCATCGAAACCCGCAGGGACTCGCCGTCGACCCCGTTACGGGCACCCTCTGGATGACCGAGCACGGCCCCAAAGGTGGCGATGAGCTCAATCGCATCGAACCCGGCAACAACTATGGATGGCCGGCAATCACCTACGGCGTCGATTATTCAGGGGCCATCATTTCACCCTACACGGAAGCCGACGGCATGGAGCAACCCGTCGTTCATTGGGTGCCCAGCATCGCGCTGTCGGGGTTAGCGGTTTACCGCAGTGAGGCCTTCCCCCTGTGGGATGGCAGTTTGCTGATCGGAGCACTCAAAGACCAGAAGTTATACCGGCTAACACCAAACGACACGGGCTTTGACCAGAGCGAACCTTTTCCTGATGTGACTGGCCGAATCAGGGATGTCAGGGTGCTCAGCGATGGCAGCATCGCCGCGGTATCCGACGAGGGTTCGGTCTATCACATTCGCCCGGAACACTGATTCACCCGTTCTCTTTCAACCAGCACCCGCCGCATGTTGAAGCGTGCGGGCCGGCGACTAACGCCGCTTTGCTTACGCTGAGAACACCCCGATCCAAAGCCAAGGATATCTGACATGATCGAATTGCCTCTCACGCTTCCCTGCGGCGTCACCCTCCCCAACCGCTTATGTAAAGCCGCGATGACCGAGGGTCTGGCCAACCCGTCGGGCCACGCCACCCCGGAGCTGACCCGTCTCTACGGCTTGTGGAGTGATGGCGGGGCCGGTCTCCTGCTGTCGGGCAATGTGCAAATCGACGCCGATCATCTGGAACGCCCGGGCAACGTTATCGTCGACCGTGAACCCGACCCCGAGGTCATGGACGCGCTGAAGCAATGGGCGAGCGCAGGCACTCGCAATGGCAACCAGTTTTGGGCGCAGATAAGCCACGCAGGGCGGCAGTGCCAAAAGATGGTAAACCCGCACCCCAAGGCGCCCTCAGCGGTGAAATTAGGCCTCCCGGGAGGACAGTTCGGTGAGCCGGTCGCCATGTCTGAGGAGGATATTCACGCCGTTATCACCGGATTTGCGCGCTGCGCGCGGGTCCTCAGAGACGCTGGGTTTACCGGCGTTCAACTGCACGCTGCCCACGGGTATTTACTGTCACAGTTTCTCAGTCCGCGCTCCAACCAACGGTCCGACCACTGGGGTGGCACCCTCGAGAACCGCGCTCGGGCACTACTCGAGTCAGTTCGTGCGGTCCGCCTTGCGGTGGGTCCGGACTTCCCGGTCGGGGTTAAACTCAATAGCGCGGATTTTCAGCGCGGCGGGTTTGACTTTGACGAGAGTCTGCAAGTCGCGAAGTGGTTAGAGGCCGAGGGCGTAGATCTGCTCGAGATTTCGGGCGGTACCTACGAGCAACCCCGCCTGCTGAATGTCGATGGCATCGAGCCCGTGGAGTCCCAGTCGGTAAAAGCCTCGACCCGTGCTCGCGAAGCCTACTTCGTTGACTTTGCCCAGGCCATGCGCAAGGAACTCACCATGCCACTCATGGTGACAGGCGGCCTGAGGCGTCTCGACGCGATGGAGAGCGCACTCGAGACCGGAAGCGCCGATGTGATTGGTATTGGGCGACCCCTCTGTGCCATGCCCGATGCCATCAACCAGCTGCTAGCCGGTCGGGAGGAGCTGCCTCGCTTTGAAAATCAACTGTCACTTCTCCCGCGCTGGTTGAAATTTCTCGAGGCCATCAAGCTGTTCAAAACCCTTGGAACTTTCGCCACTCAGTACTGGTACTACGAACAAATAAGCTTGCTTGGACACACCGGTGAGATTGACCCGAAGCTATCGGTGTTCAAAGCCACCCAGCGGCAAATGAAGGCGGCTAATGCGTGGGTCGCCGCGAGGCCGCCAGCCCCGTGACACCAACCCCGTGATAAAGGGCACAAGGAACCCGCGATGAAAATTTGGGTCGATGCCGATGCCTGTCCTGTCGTCATCAAAGAAATCTTATGCAGAGCGGCCACCAAGCGGCAAATCGAAACCGCCTTCGTCGCCAATCAATCGATTCGATTGCCGCCCTCCCCCTGGTTAAAAAGCCTGCAGGTCCCCAAAGGTTTTGACGTGGCGGATGATGAAATTGCGCAACGGGCCCAACAAGGTGATTTGGTTGTCACCGCGGATATCCCGCTGGCCGCCGAGATCTTGGCCAAGGGTGGATTTGTCATTACACCGCGGGGCGAGCGGTACACCGAGAACAACATTAAGCAGCGACTGCAGATGCGGGATTTTATGGAGACCATGCGCTCATCTGGGGAGCACACCGGCGGCCCGGCACCGATGAGTCAGGCCGATCGCAAACAATTTGCAGATCAACTGGACCGGCTCCTACAGCGTTATGGCAACGTCTGAGCTTTCATGACGGTCAAACGCGAAATTTGGTTGCTTGCGATTTGCTCGGCGGTGGTCACCGCAAACGCCTATTACATTCACCCCATTATCCGAGCGGTCGCCGAATCCTTTGCGGTGAGTGAAAGTCAGGTGGGCTGGGTGCCGGCGCTCAACCAGATTGCCCTCGCCTTGGGTGTCATCTTGCTGCTGCCGTTGGGCGACCGGGTCAATAATCGCATGCTGGTGCGGGTGTGCTTAATGGCACAGGTATTGGCGCTGCTGGTAATGGCCACATCACCCAGTTTTTGGCTGTTTACGGCAGCGTCAACGGCGCTGGGGTTTACCACCGTAACGCCCTACCTATTACCGCCTTACGTGTCCCGCCGTATCGAAGTCGCCAAACTGGGATATGCCACTGCCATGCTGACCGCCGGAGTGATCGCCGGGGTACAACTTTCCCGACTCTTGTCAGGCGTGATCGGCGAGTTCACTGATTGGCGTTGGGTGTATGCATTGGCAGCGATGCTCATGGCGGCGGCCAGTGTTGTGTTGCCCAAAATCATGTCCGATGAAAATACGCCCAAGGCGAACATCAACTACCCGGCGTTACTGCGATCACTACTGCACCTGGGCGCCCAACACCCTCGGGTCATGATTTCAGCAACTATTCAGGGGCTGAATTTTGCGATGTTTATTGCGCTCTGGCTGACGATTAGCCTGCACTTAACCAGCGATGCCATCGGCTATGGCTACGATCTGGTTGGCTACCTCACCGCATTCTCGGCGATTGGCCTAACGACCGCCTCCAGCTTAGGACGGTGGGCTGACCGCCGTGGTCCCGAGCGGGCGCGCCTCGTCTTGGCGCTGATTCAACCTGTTGGCTTGGTTCTGCTCTTTTTTAACGGTGAGCACTGGCTGAGCCTATTACCCCCCATTGCTATACTCAGTATTGTCGGGCCCGTGATCGACATCACCGGCCGCATGACGGGTCTTCGCGAAGACCCCGCTGTCAGAAGGCGACTGATGGCACTGTATGTGGGACTGATGTTTCTGGGCGGAGGTCTGGGAAGCCTCACTGGCACCTGGGCTTATGAGTATGGAAGCTGGTCGGGTGTCATCGCGTTGTTGATGGTATTGTCATCAATCATCTGTGTTCTTGCTTTTAGGGAAGCAAAGGG
>Ga0255776_10000914_pt1 | contig 33927 bp, 25 predicted proteins | sample 071ome_19_FD_179974 | JGI IMG/M metagenome (GOLD analysis project Ga0255776, IMG submission 179974) | Coastal salt marsh microbial communities from the Groves Creek Marsh, Skidaway Island, Georgia - 071413AT metaG (version 2) | ecosystem: Environmental > Aquatic > Marine > Intertidal zone >... | reverse complement strand
CAACGTGCAGAAACGGGAGTTAGGCCCAATCCATATTTCACTGGCCAGCGATGTTGTTCGCAGCTGTTTCTGAGCGTATCAACGAAGGCTTCGATGCCCCCAAACAGCTTCAGCATGCTTCCTGCTTCAAGCCATAGTCCTTCGGCAGGGTCCGGGAATATCTGCGCCGAATAACGATATGCCCACAATGCCCTCTGCTGCAGTAATTGCTCGGCATACTCCTGGTTCAGGGTATGACAGATAATTTCCGGACACAGAAACAAAGCACTCGCCAATGGCATGTCTGAGCAGATTCCGCGCTGCTTTGCGGCTGTAGATACTTGTATTACCCGCTGTTGATCCTGCGTTATCACAACGATTGGGCTGTGACTATCATGAACCAGGCTATGCAGATACATGTCCGGGAAATAGAGGTAGAGCCAGGCGTTCATTGGCTCAACCTGTGCTGGTTGCGCTGTTCAGAGACATTGAAAAAGCATCACCAGGCCAGCGCCCACGGCGTTTGATAAAGCGCAGACCTGCCATCTCTGCTGAGATCCGGGTGACCTGAAGTCTCAATGGCGCTGCTGAGGTGCTGTTCTGGTATCTGGAATCGGGCCATAACCAACAGAAGTTCTGGTTCGCTTCACAGGCCAGCTGAATTCTGCGAATGCTGTTAGGGGCTGATTCGGGGAGCCATCCCAGAACCGCGCTACAGTGACCAGAGCGCAGCCCTTCTTCGACACACCAGAGTGCCTCCTTACGATCCTTGGGATGCACCATCAATAGCCGCCGGGTATCAATCCCTGCCATTGTCAGTGCTGGCGGGTAAGGGATAGCGGGGGGCGCGACCATCATGATCCATTGCTGTTGATGACTGAGTGTCGCCAGTGCTGGAAGCAGAAGATGCATGTCACCGCAGCCATACTTGTGGGGGTAAATTTCACACACCTGGCCAGCCTGCCAACCTCCTTGAGGCAGTTCACGATTCAGTTGTTCATAACCCGATGAGATGATTCTGGCGCTGCTACAGCGTTGCTGGGTTGCCTGCCATACCAGTCCTTTGTTCAGTACTCGGTCGAGAGGGTGACTAAGACCGGATAACGAATATGGTTGTGTCTCTGGCATGCCTCTCTCCTGAATATGTTTTTATATACAGTACTGTATATAAAAACAGCATTCAAGATTTAAGTAAGGTCTATGGGGTGAAAGACACATGGAAGCTGGATATATGGAAGTAAGACAGAACAAATAGTGTGTGACACAAGATCTGAACGAAGAAAGGGGCCTCTCAGGCCCCTTTCTTCGTTCAGTTGATTGTATAACCGACGTACGTTTACCGGTCAGTCGGTCGTATAAATAATGATCAGATCATCCGGTATATCGGCATCTGCCGTGAGGTAGCCGATACTGTCAGTTTGATCCAGAAGGTGTTGAATCATGGCCTTTTCAGAATTCACTATCTGAGGCGGCGGACGACGGCCCGTAAACTTCATCTGGGCCCAGTAAGACTGCACTCTCGAATCAGACAGGCCGACAACCTTGATGTTAAACAGACTGCGGGTGCGGCTGCCTGGAGGCAGGGCTACAGGTTGTAGATCACGACCAACAGAAGCCCCCATAAACAGGTTTCGTATCTGTTCACGGGATAATCGTATACCGGCATTGTCAGAGTGCGTCACGATAACGACCCGCTCACTGGCAAAGGCTGCAAATACTCCGGGCGCAAACAATAAGGTCAGCGCCAGAAAAGGACTAAGTATGAATTTCATCAGAATATCCACTCCCATGCCACCTGGTACAGGTAGGCATTTTCTGTGGACTCATTTGATGAGTTCATAAAGAAACCGCTGCGGCTTCGTGACTCTTTAAGCAATGTTGTCTCTGCTTTCAGAGCCATATTTATGCGGAAGTCCCAGCGTGTTCCCAGTGTATAGCTGTCCAGGCTACCATTGGGTGTGCTGGCAAAAACCTGGTAGTAGGCAGTCGATAATATGTCCTGCTGCGCATTTCCGGTCGGGGGCATGGGCAGTTCATTCGACATTTTAACCGAGGTATATTCACTACGACTGTAAGTCGCATGCAACGTCCAGTCGTTAATTACCCGGCCCGCCATCAGATAGTAACCGGTGACTTCGGGCGCGATCTCAAACCCTGTAACGATGTTCATTAACTCGGCTTTATAGAATGAATTTAACGTGTCATAGCTGAGAGATGTCTGTAATGCGTATACATTGCCGGAAGATTCCAGACTGCTGGCGCTATCGTTGTAGCCGAGGGCATAAAGTTGTGAGCGTAGTTGAGATACGTTCGGAATCTCAGTTTTGTTGTGCGCCTGATGGTATGACACGCGCAGCGAAAGGTTGTTGCGGTTAATGGTTGCGACGATACCAGCCAGGTTTTCAACTTCTGTCTCGATGTCTAATTTTGTTCCGGCGAGAAACAGGTCGCCTTTAAAGTACCCATAGTAAGCTTCAAGGTTAAATGCCAGAGAATTGCCCGAATGATAATAACTGGCACTCGCACCGTTAAAGTTAGAGAACAGATAATTGTTGTAGACCTGTACGGGTGCGGTTACCCATGGGTAGCTGTAGCCAACGTCGTAGCCGTCGCTGTAGATAAAAAATGGTGTGCGTAGTTTTCCTGCCCTGAGATGCCATGCGCTGCTTGGCTGATAACTCAGGTAAGCCCATTCCAGCCCGCTATCCCGGTCATCACTGGTGTGCGCGACGAACTGGCTCGACACGGACAGTTTGTCGTTGAATGAATAGGACGGCTGTACTGCAAACAGTGATTGTTCATCCAGCGATACTTCGTTTGTGTAGCCATCAAAACGTCGGCTACTGTGGCTGAGATAGCCGCCAATAACGCGGGCAAAGCCTGAGATATCCAGATTTTCGGTCAATTTTTCTGCATAGCATGCCTCCGCACTCAGAAAGAGAGCAGATAAGACGGCAGCAACACCTGGTATTTTTATCATTATATGGTTGCTCCAAGTTGCGTCAGAGGACTCAAGATCGGCTCTTTCGCAGGAGTATAGTAATCAAATTTGCCCGTACGACTTACAAGATGTCCCACTTCAGACAGTTTGGCCTAATATGTCATATAACTAGTGGGCTGAGAAGGATAAATATCATTCCTTAGCGGCCAGACATTGAACTTATAGTGAACTATGATCTGATGACAGGTATAAAAATTTACGACGTCAGGGAACAGAGAGAGCTACATGCTGATTAGAAGCATCAGAACCGCTGTAATGCTATTGAGTCTTATCTCGATTGCATTGGTAGCTACGTCTGTATTTTATTCTGCCCTGCGCGAGCACAGGGAGCTTTACACCCGTTACGTTGAAAGCGACCTGCGCGCACTCTCTGACAATATGGCCAGCGACCTGGTCGGTATTCTCAGTAAGTCAGATCACTTCTTTGATCTGAAACGCTATCTCCTCAGTCTTGAGCCTTATGAAAATGTTGTCGGGGCTGCCATCTTTGATCCTCAGTGGAATGTACTTGAACTGTATGCTGGTCAGGCCATGCTTGAGAGTCAGGGCGACTTTCCGGTTGATTTCACGGATTGGAAGTTCTTCGAATCCGGGGTCTTACGTGATGATGGTCGCCTGATTGCGGTCCGGCGCATTGGTGAACCCCCGTTGGTGATGGGGCACCTGGCTCTGATCGTTGACCTGGAAGGACCACTACTTTCCAGCACTATCAGCCTGGCATTACGCATTCTTCCGGTCGCCATTGCGGTAATTCTCATTATGGTCGGGCTGTTTTATGTTCAGGCCAGTCGTTGGTTGTGGCCTTTAACTCAGCTATCTGAGTTTGCGAGAAAAGTTCAGGAAACCAAAGATTATCGTTTGAAAATCCCGGTGTACGGTAAGTACGAGGTGTCTTCGCTAACGCAGGATATCAATAATATGATGGACGCGATCCGGGTTGAGTCCGATATTAATCAGGAATATGTCGAACTTCTGGAGCAGCGCCGGGAAGAAATGGAATACCTGGCGAACTACGACAGCCTGACACGCCTGCTAAACCGTCAGAGCTTTATGGGCATTCTCGACGCTGCACTGCGTGAATTGCGCGATAGTGGTGAAGGCGACCTTGTTGTTATGTTTGTTGACCTGGATGGTTTTAAGGAGGTCAACGATACACTGGGCCATGAAGTCGGTGACAAGCTGCTGGTTGAGGTAGCAAAAAGATTGAAGTCTTACATCCCGAGAGAAGACGTGGTCAGTCGTCATGGAGGTGATGAATTCCTCGTTTTATGCCGTACTTCTCCGGATCACCCGGAGAGCATGGCTGAGGATATTGTCAGTGGCCTCAGAGCTACGTTCCTGATTGATTCTTGGGAAGTCCGGATCAGCGCCAGCGTCGGCATAGCACGGGCCTCTGAAGGTGGGTTTGATACGCAAGACACCATACGCAATGCCGATGTCGCTATGTACGTTGCCAAAAAAGAGGGTAAGTCTCAGTACTGCTTCTTCCAGGAGCATATGCTCATTGAGCATCAGCGTAAAATTGACATTGCCAATGCCATTGAGCCGGGCCTGGAGCGTGGTGAGTTTTACATCTGTTATCAACCCAAGGTCAGCAGCGATGGTGAACCCCGGGGTGTCGAGGCACTGGTGCGTTGGAACAGCCAAACGCTGGGCAGAGTGTCGCCATCAGATTTTGTTCCTATTGCTGAACGCTCAGGCAAGATTTCCGCGCTGACGGATTGGGTTGTTGAGCGTGTCTGTCGGGATGTTGCCGAGTATTTTCAGGATCTGCCGGTCCCTATACTGGTGTCACTGAATCTGTCAGCTTATGATCTTAAACGTTACCAGTTTTCTGAATTTATCCGCAGTACCTTTGAAGCCTATTCTATTCGTCCTGAATTGATTGAATTTGAAGTGACGGAACATGCGTATCTCGATAACTTTGAAATGGCGAACCGGTTCTTCAATGACATCAGCGGACTTGGCTGCCGCGTCGCTCTCGATGACTTTGGGACGGGGTACTCTTCTCTCAGTTACCTGACCCGTATCCCGATTGATCTGATCAAAATTGATAAGCAATTTGTCGAAAATATTGGTGTCACAGCGCGTGATGATGCCTTGGTGTTAACCATTATCGAGATGGCCAAGCGTCTCGGTATTGAGCTGTGTGCCGAGGGGGTAGAGACTGCGGCTCAGCGCGATTTCCTGAAAATTCACGGCTGCAACCTGATGCAGGGCTACCTGTTCGACCGCCCTCAGGAGCTTGAGCAACTCAAGGCTATTTTTGCGACCACTATTTCGGGTCAGTCAGGCATGTTCACGGTCCGATAGACGCTCACCAATACACTGACTCAGTACCGAAAAATCTTCTGCGGCCCGTGATTTTGGCGCAAAGCCAATAACTGGCTGTCCTCTACTGAATGCGTCAGCAAGTCGTATGTCAGTTCGTATGGCGGGTAATATCCGGTCGCGGCCAAAGTGTCGACTTACTTCTTCCATCACCGCTTTATGGTGCTTCATAGTTTTGCTGGCCATGGTAGGCAGAAAGCCAGCCAGCTGGAGCCTTGGGTTGTTGCTTAGCTTCACCGAGTGCATCAGCCTGACCAGCTGCTTAATTCCCTGATACGAGAGAAAGTGCGGGACAAACGGTACAACGACCCAATCGGCTGCCATTAAAGCATTCATTAATAGCTGATCTTGCGATGGGGGCGTGTCCATCAGAACGACATCAAATCGCTCATCGATATTGCTCTGCTGCAGTGCTTCTTCCAGCTGAAGTTGATTTTTACCTGCAGAGTGGTGATCAAATGTGGGGTTGGCAGGGGATAGCCATAAGCCTGGATAATCACTCAGCACGATGGATTCATTAAGTGCTTCGGGATTGCCACCGAAGATGTCATGAATAAATGGGGCGGAAGGCTTAATACCAAGCCCGGCAGCACAGTGAGATTGTGAATCGAGGTCAATAATCAGTACCCGGAATCCATGCTCTGCCAACCCCGCTGCCAGATTCACCGATACCGTCGACTTTCCTGTGCCTCCCTTACGGTTACAGATCGCGATCCGGACAGCCATGTCGTGATTACCTTTCTCAGAACAGTTCGATGGATGGGCGCTCGTCTTTTGTTTCAGTCGCTTCACCAGTCACGACCGACTGATGAGTATCCGCCTGAACCTGCATGGTATAAATTTTCTTCAATGCTTCTGTAACATCACTGAGGTCGAGTAGTGGATGATCAATTTCACCAGCCACTGCCTGACTGAGAAGACGAAAGCGTTCTTCAAGCAATTCAAGACCATGCTGGACGTGTTCAATCTGTTGTCTTGACACATCCTGAAATTGGGACTCACTTAATACGTCCATCACGGAGTTACGAACCAGATTAATCGCTTCTTCGGTGTTTCCGGATAAGTGATCTAATGCCCCTACTGCCTGCTCGAAGTCTCTCGAAATAGAGGAAACTGCGTCAGTGATATTAGCCAGCCAATCCATTTCATCCGCGGTTTTCTCGCTACTGACTGCCATTTCTTTCAGTTGACCTTCAACGGTATTCGAGACCTGAAGAACACTGTCTTCGATTTTTCCTGCGGCATCTTCAATCTGCATAGACAGCGTACGCACCTCGTCGGCAACAACAGCAAAGCCTCGTCCTGCTTCTCCGGCACGGGCGGCCTCTATGGCGGCGTTTAATGCCAGAAGGTTCGTTTGCTTGGTCACGTCCCGGATCAGACCGATCAGGGGCTTGAAGCTTTCAACCTGGGTGACCACGTCACGAATAGCTTGTTCTTCTTTCCCTCGCTGTTGCTCATGAATTTCACGGTAGCGGGTCATTTCACTGAGCAGCTCCTGGCTGCGCTTTATAATGCTATGAGCATTTTCGCTGATGTCGTCTGCTTCGGATTTACCCATATTCAGAGTCTGAAGAAACATCTGCGAGCGATCATTAATGGACATCAGACGTTCCATAATGGTGGTGGCTGCTTCTTCGGTGACTTCGTTCGTTTTGCTTAAGTGTGCATTGAACAGGGCAGCAATCGGGCTGAAGCTGATCAGTACGTTACGCAGATCAGCCAGCATTTGTTTTTCAGCGGCCGACAGCACCATCATGGGCTCTGCTTCATCAAAGTTACTTTCGCGCCGTGGTGCTTCGTCACCTGTCATACGAGCGACAAACGACTTTACCCAGATGCGGTTAAAGTGAATGATGGTAAACGTCAGAAAAGACAGAAACAGTGCGCCTCCAATGAGGCTTGCATCCAGAATATCTGAAAAGATACCTCCCAGGGTGCGATGTCCTGTGAGCAGGATAATCAGAAGAATAAAGGGAACAATCGTGTTGCCCAGTAGAGCATAACGATTCCGTCTTATACGTAGCGGTATCAGATCAGTATCTTGTTTCATATCTCCTCCGCGCTCAGGCGCCTGGCAGTACCTGTTTAATAATTTTGGCCAGATCCATAGCGGGAACAGGTTTCACTAACCAGCCTGTGGCTCCTAAACGTTTTGCCTGGTCACGTTTTGACGATTCGCTCTCTGTTGTGAGTGTCAGAATCGGGGTAAAACGAAATTTAGACATAGCCCGTAGCGCTTGAATCAGCTCCATACCTCCCATTCTTGGCATGTTCATATCTGTGATGATCAGATCAGGGCTCATGCTGTTCAGGCGATCCAGAGCTTCGACGCCATCAGATGCGGTTTCGACTTTAAAGCCGTTCATTTCAAGCGATGAACGTACGCTCATCAGCATAGTGGCAGAGTCATCAACAACAAATATCAGTTTACTCATTACTGTGCTTCCTGTTTTACCAGCAGTGGTTCAATCCAGCCCCTGAACGATGTATCTGATGGCCAGGCGCTGATCGTACGCCGGGCAGATGTCAGGGTCTGTAGCGCTGCAGTGTGCATATGCTCGCATTCTCCAAGGTCTATCTCGCCCTGCGGATGAGCTATCAGCCACTCCTGCAAGTCATCAACCTCCTGAATGGTTACCAAAGATTTGAGTACTGCTCTCTCTTCACTATAGTCGATAGCCATCAGAGTACCTCCTTAAGATTCAGAACCATCAGAACCGAGCCATCACCAATTAAAGCTGCGCCAGAATAGGCCTGCATTCCGGAGAGAACTCCGGTCATTGGTTTCTGGATAATATCGACCGAACCACGGAAATCATCGACGACCAGACCGATGACGTCGTTACCCACACGTGCTACGAGTACCGCGTGTTCTTCCTCTTCATTAATGATCTGCTCGGCAGGCAGCTCCAGCAGTTCATTGAGTGATTTCAGTGGCACGATACGATCCCGTAGTACCGTTGTTTTTACGTGTTTAACCGTGTGTATTTCGGAGCGGGGCACACGCACGGTTTCGAGTACCTGATCCATTGGGATGCCCATCAGCTGGTTGTCTGACTCGATGATCATGACCCGGGTCACAGCGATCGACATAGGCAGTGATATGCGGATGCGAGTACCCTTATCAACCTGACTTTCGAGTGCCATAGTGCCGTTCACTTTGTCGACGGCACTGCGAACCGCATCCATGCCTACGCCACGCCCAGACAAGTCAGAGACTTCGTCTGCGGTTGAGAAGCCTGGCATCAATACCAGGTTGACGGCTTCTTTATCGCTCATGCGCTGACGAGTGGCCTCGTCGATCAGGCCTTTCTCAAAGGCTTTATTACGGATAACATCAGGGTCAATACCTTTACCATCGTCCTGTATTTCGATCATCACCCGGTCGGCTTCCTGGGATGCCCGTATGGTCAGATTACCGGTTGCGGGTTTTCCTTTCTGTTTACGCACGTCAGGCGCCTCAATGCCATGATCCAGACTGTTGCGGACAATATGAATCAATGGCTCGGCCAGAGACTCAATAATGTTTTTGTCGGCCTCGGTGTCTTCTCCTTCGATAACCAACTGAACATCTTTATTAAGTCGTCGGGATATATCGCGGACCAGTCGAGGGAAGCGCATAGAAATAAACGAAAACGGCATCATGCGGATCTGCATGATAGAGTCCTGCATTTCTTCTGCGATGCGGTTTACGACAGCAAACTGCTCTTTGATTTCACGGGCGAGATCGCGCAGTCCATGTTGCTCTTCGGCGCGCTTAGCAAGGAAAGGAAGAGCGTTCTTAGCGACCGTCATTTCGCCGATCAGGTTCATAAGACGGTCGATTTTTTCCTGGTCAACTTTAACGCTCTTTGATGGTGCTACTGCAGGTTCAGGTTTAAATACAGGCGTCTTGTCTGAGGCCTGTTTGTCTGCTGTAGCAGTTGCTTCTATTTGTGGCTCAATTGTCGCTGGAGTATCCTGCTCTTTACTTTCTTTACCGATGTTTTCTTCATATTCACTATTTGTTATTTCGTGATCGCTGTCTCTATTTTCGTTTACGGCCTTCGGATCTTCCTCATTCAAATCAGTGTCTGTGATTGCGGTATTATCGGCACCCGGGGCCTTGTCGGAAGGGTTACTCACGCTGTTCACTAGTGGAACATTGCAGGCACCTGGAATCACTTCATTTATCCAGTCAGCCATAGGTTCCGCATTGCCAGACAGAGCAGCACTGACAGCCTCTTCAAGGCTTGGAATCAGTGTACTCAGGTTGAGGCTGGTGGTCGTTTTCATCAGAACATTGCAAGCGGCGCGTAAGCGCCCGTTGGCCCAGCCGACGGTCGGGTCAAGCTCAAGAATACGACCCTGAGTTCTTACAATATGTTCGAACGCTTCACGATCATCTTCAACAAGTGCATCAAGCAAGTCTTCAGTGTCTGTATCGGGTAGCCCTGCTGATGCATCAGAGGTTGATTCAAGTTCCTCGTCAGATCTGTCTTGTTCTGGCTCGTACTCATCAGCCGTTTCTTCTGGTTCTGAAAAGCGATAACCACTCAGGTGTTGATTATGTCGCAGTCGCTGGCAGACAACGATCAGTGCTTCTTTTTTCTCATTTTCCTGAGTGTCTGTATCACTACTGATTGCGATAACCCATCGTAGAGCGGCAGCAGCCTGAAGATCCTTATTGAGCAGTTCGAGTGCCGTTGTCGCGATGTCCGAAGCAGTCTTAAGCTGCATGGCTTCTACAGCATCGCAGAGAGCATCCACGGTATCTTCTGGAAGCGCATCATTCTGGTCTTCGCCACTCAATAGTAATAAGTGATGACTGCTCAGTTCTTCAATGTCGGTTTGCTCAGTGACATAGCGGTAGTGCTCATGAATTTCGTCCTCAGAGGCGCTACTCAATAACGTAAATGTACTGACGCATTGATAAGGATCGAGATCGTTGATGTCCTGAATTGCGCAGTCATTATCTACCTTGCCCCATAGAACGCCGGGCGTACTGCGTGCCGTATGCAGAGGATCATCGCCTTGGAAGAAGCACTCTGCGAGAGGAGAGTATGTTACTAACCAGAGGGGGTCACTGTTGTTAATTGCTGTCCAAGCCGCAATCAAGGTATTGACTGGAAGTTCTTTTAACAGGCTGTGTTCTGGCGGCAGACCTTTAGCACGCGGAGGGCGACGTTTTGACGACCCGCCGGCCGATTTTTTCTGTGCTGTTGCTTTCTTTGCTTTGGTCGCTACTTTTTTAGCTTTTTGCGGCTCGTTAGCCCCTGCTTTTGATTCAGAATTGTTGCCGTCAAGATAGGCTCTCAGGCTCTTTGAAAGCTGCGTTGCTACTTTGCTGTCTGAGGCTGGCTCACCGTTATTCTCTTCAAGACTATCGCAGAAGCTACTGACGTAATCCATGGATTCAAAGAGCAGGTCGGTCAGCGCCTGATCCCATATACCTGGACGTTCTCTGGCCTCTGACATAACGTCTTCACCGGCGTGTAATACGCGTGTCAGATCCGGAAATTCAAACAGACCGGTATTGCCTTTAAGCGTATGAACAATTCTGAACAGTTCGTTCAGCGTCGTTTGTTTGTCGTCTGCTTTTTCAACTTCCAGAAGCTGCTCACTGATGCTTTGCAGCAGGTCGCGGGTCTCCGAGACGAATTGTTGTAGTAAAGGACTCATACGCTTTCCTCTCCCACGAGCAGACGAACGTAGGTCATCATCTGCAGGGGTTTAATGGGCTTCACCATATAAAGATTCGCGCCTGCGGTGAATGCCTTGGTGTGATCCAGTTCGGCCGCCTCTGTCGACACCATAATGGCTGGCGCCTGATCGATATCTTCAGATCGGAGTTGCATAAGAAACTCGTATCCGTCCATTTTCGGCATATTAATATCAACAATGTAGAGATCGAAGGTATTCTCCAGAGCCTTCTCTAGAGCTTCGAGCCCATTGACAGCTTCATCGACAACGTAACCGGCGGCCTCAAGGACATTTCGGTGATACATACGCACTGTGCTGGCATCATCTACGATTAGAACTTTCATTACTTCGCCTCCAGTGGTCGTTGATACACGATGGCTGCGGGGAACTTTTTAACCCGATAAAGTGGAGATATACGCCCCATTGATTCTGTGTGTCCAAGGCAGATGTAGCCTCCGGGAGACAGGGCTTCGAACATGTATTCTGCAGCGACCTTTCGTGAAAGGTCGTCAAAATAGATCAGCAGGTTGCGGCAGAAAATAATGTCGATATTTCGCATCGTACGGACATCAGCTGGCTCAGAAAGATTGATACGTGTGAACTCTACCGCATCACGAATATCTTCGATTACCTGTTGTCCTCCAGTGACATCACGGAAATAGCGTCGCTTCCAGGTAGCTGGTACATTTCGTACGGATCGCTCAGAGTAAATACCACGTTTAGCCGTTTCCAGAATCCTGGTGTCAATATCAGATGCAATCAGCTCAACATCCCACTTATCGATACCATCCCACTCTTCGAGAAGATACATAGCGATAGAGTAGGGCTCTTCGCCAGATGACGACGGAATACACCAGATTCTTATGGGCTTTTCCGGGTCGTGGCGACTAATCACATCTGGCAGCATCGAGTCAATTAAACAGCGGAACTGATAATCTTCGCGCATGAAATAGGTTTCATTGACGGTCAGAAGATTCGTTAACTTCTGCAGCTCTTCGCCGCTCGCCTGAAATCGCAACATTGTGAAGTAGTGTCTGAATGATTCGGATTGCGTAGCATTCACTCTTTCAGCCACACGTTTATCAACAAAGTAGCGTTTGTTTTTTTCAAACTTTATACCAGTCTTACGGTAGAAAAATTCAGCGAACTTATCGAACTCATGGTCGCTGATGAGTTGTTCGCTCATGTATCAGCTCCCGATAATTCTGTTAATCGCCAGATCTGCAGCAAATTGAATATAAGGTTCATCAGTGAAACGTTCTTTTAATGACTGGAGAGCAGGCAGGGCCTGCTCGCTGCCGACTTCGCCAAGAAGATCAACCGCCGTGGCGCAGACATTGATATGCGCGTCATCACGAATTACATCAATCAACCATTGCTCGACATCCGGGTGACACAGAGACTCAAGAATATTAACTGCGAAAATACGGACGTCGGGATCTGGGTCATTAAGCAAGCTCGCCATAATTGATGCCACTTCCTTGGGCAGGTGTTTCATGGCTTCAATAGCTTCGTTACGCAGGCTGACGTCTTCAGTACGTAAGCAACGGACCAGTCCATTGACTGCTTCGGTATCGCCGATCTGTGTGAGAGAACTCAATATAGTTTGCTTCACCGACATATCGGATTCGGCTTCCAGTTGATCCAGAAGCATGGTCGATGCATTACTGCAATTGACTATATCTCTGGCCGCCCAACGACGCTTAGAGCTATCATCAGAAATCAGATCCTGGCTTATTTCGCTGCAGTCACGTTGGCTTGATTGCGTCTCAACCGGTGCTGTGATTTTCGATTTTTTCAGGGCCATAATGTTCTCCGGTTAATTTGACGCGAACCTGATAATTTCATTCGCAATTGCGTGAGCAGGTAGTACCTTTCCAGCCCCTCTGCGTTCGATTAATTCAGCAGGCATGCCGAATACAATAGCCGTTTCCGAACTTTCAGCGATGGTATGAGATCCTTTATGGTGTAGCTCTGCAAATGCACGTGACCCATCGTGTCCCATGCCGGTAAGAAGAATAGCCATGACTTTTTTAGGGTCACAATGACGCATTGCCGACTTACCCAACAGCTCCACCGATGGATGCCATAAGTATTCTTTATCTTCGGGCTTACTCAGTGCATAGAGCTGGCTATTACGGACGGCAATGGTGATGTCGGCGTTACCTCGCCCGATGTAAATGGTGCCGGGGCTGAGAGGTGTTGCTTTGTCCACCTCCTCAACATTCATCTGGCAAGCGCGGTCGAGTCGGTTTGCCAACGATTTGGTGAAGCTGGCGGGCATGTGTTGAGCGATGACCACCGGTGCAGCCAGATCGCCAGGTAATGCGGGCAGAATATCCTCCAGAGTGCGGGGTCCCCCTGTACTTACACCGATCAGAATGACTTTGTCTTTGACTCCTGTTGCTCGGCCCTGGGCTGCGGGAGCAGGCCGGGTCGCTCTAACTCTTGGTGCAATATCACGGGGTATCGGAGCCTGCTTCGCCTGAGAGCTTGGTCTTAGTTTAGCCTTGGTCACAGACCGAACTTTAGCAATCAGATCGGCTGCAACTTCATCCAGTGACATGGATATGGTGCCGCCGGGTTTCGCCACGAAATCGACAGCTCCAAGATTCAACGCTTCAAAGGTCGCCAGAGCGCCTTTCTGAGTGAGCGAAGACAGCATAATGACAGGCACCGGACGCTCGGCCATGATCAGTGAAAGAGCAGAAATACCGTCCATTTCAGGCATGTTAATGTCCAGAGTTACGACATCTGGCTCAAAGTCTCTATTCATCTGTACGGCTTCATTACCGTTGCGTGCGTGACGGATTGTGAAGTCGCCCTCTGATTCAAATAATTGTGTCAGATGGCGTCTCATCAGAGCAGAATCATCAACAATCAGAAGTTTTATCATAGCGTCAGTTACCTCCAGCAGCTTTTTCCAGCTGTTCTACTGATTGCTCATCGATCAGCGCATCAGGTGCAATTAATTGGATCATGCGTTTGCTGTCGCGAAGATTTGCCATACCCGAGAATAACTCACCGTGTTCCTCAGAAATTCTTGGCGAAGGCTCAACACAACCGTCTGGCAGGCGAAGTACCTCTGTGACCTGATCGACGATAAAGCCGGTGCGGATACCATGAATCAGGAAGACAACGATACGCTGACGCTCAGAGCGTTCAGAACCCTCTATCTCCAGTCGCCTGCGCAGGTCGACGACTGGCAGTACAATTCCGCGTAAATTGATAACCCCCTCAAGGAAATCTGGCGACTTGGGTACGCGGATGAGTTCATCAGGAATCCGCACAATTTCCTGTATGCTGGTAATGGGGACGGCAAACTCCTCGTGGTTTAGTTTGAATACCACGACCTGATTGTCATCTTCCATATCATCGTCGGCGTAGTCGTGATCCGAATTTTCCTGTTCAAGCATGTTTTCCTCCACTAACTCACTGATTGTTTCCTGCAGGTTTTCACTATCGAAGAAGCGTTCTATGGACAGAATTGAAACGAGTCTTTCACCATTATTCAGGCGGCAGATGTCGGTGATATCTGAAAGCTCGGCTTCTTTAGCCAGGGCAGGAATGAGCGCTTCAACAGTATCTTTGTCTATGCGCAGAACTTCGCTGACACCATCAACCACGATGCCCAGAAAGTAACCGTGAGATGTCACAACAATGACACGGCTTTTGTCGTCAGGATGCTTACCCTCCAGAGCAAACATAGTGCGCAAGTCAACCAGAGGAAGTAGCTGGTCGCGCAGGTTCATCAGCCCGAGAATATGATGCGGTGACCTGGGTACCGTGGTGATCGCTTCAGGCATTTGCACGATTTCTTTTACGTCATCGATATGAATAGCGTACTCCTGACGATCAACGCTAAAGCTGACCAGTTGGATCTGGTCGCTTTCTACTTCGTCTTCGTCCTGATTCATACTGTCGTCGATTAAGCCATCTGACAGCATGCTGTTTTCGTTGGTGAGTTGATCAAGGGAAGCAAATTCGTTATCGATCAATTGCTGGAAATCGACAACCATAACCATGCTGCTGGTAGCGCTGTTCTTAATGACGCCTTTCAGCAGAGTGGTATCAACGGATGACTTTATCTGGGATGCATCTTCCAGTTGAGAAGGATCGCAATCAATAACGCTGGCTACGCGGTCAACGACAAACCCTAATGGCTGTCCGACATCAATGACGACTGCCCGTGTTGCCTCATCAATCTCTGTCTCTGCAATACCAAACAGGTAGCGTAGTGAAAGTATTGGCAATACTTTTCCACGCAGATTCGCCAGACCGCATAGTGATGGTGGTGCAAGTGGTACACGAACAACGTCAGGAACCCGTATGATTTCCTGAACTGGATTCATCTCAACTGCGAACAACTCTTCGCCGACACGAAAAGTGACGTATTGCTGCCTTTCGTCGTTATCCTGGCCATCCAGCTCGTTAATTTCTTCGGCTGCGCTCATAATTTTGCACCTCAGAAGCTCTGGAGTTCATCGGCAAGTGATGCAATCTCTTCAATGGCTGCTGCAAGCTCTTCAGCTCCGCGAGATTGTTGCTCTGCGGCTGTCGCGGCTTCGTCGGCTGCTTTTTCAGCTTCTTCAGAGGCAGTGGCAATTTGCTCGGACCCACTCTTAACTTGAGCGATAGCTGCAGCAATATCCGTTGCTGCTTTCAAAATTTCTTCCGCCCCCTTTTCTACTTCGCAAATTTGTTGCTCTATCAGGGTGAGGTTTTCGGTTGAAGCTTTTGCTTTTTCTGATTCTTCAATCGCCGACTCGACAATGTCGTCAAGGTCGGTACCGACGGCAAATATCTGGTCCTGCACTGATTTAACTAAATCTTTGATTCGGTCTGCATTTTCTGCAGAGTCGCGAGCCAGGTTACGTATGTCAGTAGCAACCACGACAAATCCTTTGCCGAATTCTCCCGCTCGTGCAGCCTCAATCGAGCCATTTACAGCGAGCATATTGGTTTGGATCGAAACCATCGCAATAGCCTCAACGATTTTATCAATGCGTCGCGACACGAGTTCCAGGTCACGAACTTGTTTGATACTCGCTTTAGTGGCTTCTACAGAAGCCCCAATACCATGAACCAGCTCGTCCACAGAAGTTTTGTTTGTTTTCAGGGACTCCTTAATCGTATTGATCTGGGTCTGGCTGAGAGTCGCTTGTTCCTGTGCGATTTCCAGACCTCGTTCAATCTGGTTTATAGCCGCAGAGGACTCTTCGGTAGCTGCTGCTGCTGTCTGGGATCCGAGTCTGATTTGTTCGATTGCCGTCATTATTTGACTGGAGGCCCGGTTAATCTCTTCGACAGCTGATGAGAGCTCTTCGGCACTTGATGCTACTTCCTCTGCGCTCTTGGCAACATCGGTTGAATTACGCAGATCATCAGCCAAGTCGTAAAGGCTTTGAGAAGCACGTTCGCATTCACTTAATGCCTGGCTTTGCTCATTAACCGTTTTGGCCGACTCTTCAGCTGCTGCGGACTGTTCTTCAGCAGCCGTAGCGATGTCTTCGATTCCCTTGAGGGCTTGTTTGGCTGCAACGCTGGATTGCGATGCACCGCTGGCGATCTCCTGAGTGCCATCCATGATATCTGCCATAGTACGTCTGATGCCTGTCAACTGATCACGTATAACATGACCCTTTTCGACTTCGACTTCGACCTGCTGGGAAGAGGACTTAATGCCCTCTGCAATGCCTGTTACCTCAGTCTGAATCTGCTTAACCAGCGTCTGAATTTCGTTGGCACTGGTTTCTGATGTTTCGGCCAGTGTTCTTACCTCATCGGCGACCACAGCAAAGCCTTTACCATGCTTGCCTGCACGGGCCGCTTCGATAGCAGCGTTGAGAGCGAGTAGGTTGGTCTGGTCAGCTATACGCACGACGGCTTTTACGATGTCACCGATGTTTGCTGCCTGTTCCTCAAGCTCAGAGACTTTAATAACGGATGCTGATTGACGTGCTGCTGCTTCACGGACGTTCGCTACCAGGTTATCGATATTGTCACTGGTTTGTCTTACGACACCGGTGAGCGACTCACAGCGTGCTCTCGAACTTTCGGCATTAGTGAGTTGGAGAGTAATCGATTCATTCACTTGGTTGAAGGCGGCAAGAGACTCCTGCGCTGCTCCACTGGTCTCTTCGGCCGTCACCGCAATCTGGTCTGAGGCGCTCTGCAGTTGCTGGCTCGCTGCAGCAGCTTCCGTAATACCCGAAGATAGCTGCCCAGTAGCGGCGGCGATACGCTCGGCTGCCTGTTGTTGCTTAGCCAAGGTGCGCGCCCGGCGTCGTTTTGCTTCGGCTTCTTTTGCGACGTTGGGGTCGACCGCTGTGTCGGATGGTTTCGCGCTGGAGTTCTGAGGTTTCTTCACAAGTGCCATGTTCGTGATCCTGCTTCAGGTGTTGGGGTGCAGCGCTAGCCTTCCGATAGAGGGTGGTGCAGCACGGCCAGTGGATAGTTAGTTGTCCCTTTGGGAGGTAATAAATTAGCCTTTTGGGCCACTAATAATTAAAACGATAGACGGGGAGTGGGCCTTGTCAAAAAATCTGGAGAGGTGATTTGCTGTGTAACCGAGGGGGCTGGCTACATAAATTTAACAGAACGATTAAGTATTGTTTCGAGGTGCCACGCTCTGCTGTTACAGGCTGTAAACAGAGGCTTATTCTTGCAGAAATACTATAACAACGATCAATAACGAGCAGGATTTTAATCGTTAATTGATCTATTTGACTAACGTCGACTGTTCGAATGAAAAAAGGCCAGAACGTAGGTTGTACGTTCTGGCCTTGCGACTATTGAGTTGAGGCTCTGAGGTTAGTTGGCCAGCAGTTGGGATTCAAACTGATCAATGATGTTCAGTCGATTACCGTCCTCTTCATCCAGGTCTTGTGGTATCCACTGGCTCAGGCACGCACTGTCTTCCAGGCATGGGTCGGTCAGCGCTTCAAGGAAGGACACCAGGTACCCGACTTGTCGATCGCTGAGCTCGGTATTCGTCAGCAGAGACGTTCCTTCGGCCTGATCCGCTTCGAGTGCTGCGAGCACCTTGCGGGTATTCTCTTCCGCGTAACCACCGCTGTAGTCCTCACAGGTCGCGTTACTCTCATTTTGCGCCAGAGCCGAGCATTCACCACCCGCAGCGAAGTAGTCATCAATCGCTTGAGTCGGGTTCAGGTGGTGACGAATGACCGCTTCAAGGGAGTCGTACGCACCGGCGTGACCGAAAGGTCCTGTGTGTTCGACGTTCAGCAATGACGGTGTACGGAAGGCAAACTTATCGCCCTCTATACCTGTTTCGCGCATTCGCCCAAAGTCTTCATGACCGTTGTCGCCGTTAGCTTTGCCTTCTCCGATTTGCGGCATCGCGATGTTATGGAAACCTTCGTCAGTGAAAAAGTCGCCGCTGTGGCACGAAGCACAACCAGCACCACCGCGCTCGGTACCGTTAAAGAAAAGATAAGCGCCGGCTTTCTCGTCGAGCGTCAGTGCCGCCTGATCGCCAGCAACGTAGTCCGCCCAGGCGTTCGATGTAAACACCTGAGAGTTCTCATAGGCTGCAATGGCTGAGGTAATGCGGTTAAAGGTAATGATGTCTTCGGCAGGCACAGTGGCATCATAAACAGCCTCAAAGGCATTAACCCAGTTATTGACGCTGTCAGCATCCGGATCAACATTAATTTCATTCAAACTATCGCCAACATTCTGAAGCCGTTGTTCCAGGCGTGTGCGAATGATCGTGTTGTCACCTGGTGCGTAGGTGTGACCACGCATTTCAGCCGCTGATGTTACCGGGAAGCGCGCCTGAGCTGCGCTCATGGTAAGGCCTGAGTCGGCATCAGCTGTATTCAGCGCGCTGTCAGGCGTGCGTATGCCCTGGCCGTCGTTGCCGCCCATGCCCGCTGTCTTACCGATACTCTCTACACGGCCATCGTGGAAAAGTACCTGATCCCACAGGGCAATGTTAAAGGTCGTGGGGGCGTTACGAGGCACGGTCGGGTGTGTGCTGCCAGAATGGGTACGACCTGGGCCAAGCAGTTCAGGTCGGTCTGCACCAACACCGATCGGCAGTGAAAGATCATCTCCTCCACCAAGCGCTGGGTGGTGACAGCTTACACAGGCAGTGTCTTGATCGCCGCTCAGTGACTTAGAGAAAAACAGTTTCATGCCCAGCTGGGCTTCTGCGTCAGAAATCTCAGGTAGTGAGCGGCCGCTGGCCGGATTACCCGTCAGATTCTGACTGGATATAACGGTGCTGAGGTCACGGTCGAGCTTCTCTTCACGTGACTTGCCATCGTTGTCGAAGAGACATCCGCTTACAGCAGCCGCCATCGGGACAATAAACAGTATTCTTGATATGGGAGTGGTTGTATTGATTGGCATACGTCCTGCTTGATTTAGTGTTATTCCTTGGTACTGGGTTGGGCCAGTATTAAACGGCGGGAGTTTACTGATCTTGACGTAGGCTGTCTTAGAACTGTTTGGACTAATTCAATGCAATTAACCATAGGTACTGTGCGGAAATTGGCATGATGGCGTGTCGTCACGGGACACTGGAAAAGGTGGAATGATCAATCTGGACAAAACGAGACAGAGAAACCTGATGAAACCCAACGGACATATCGATGTCCCACCATCAGGTGAAAAGTCTTAAATGACAAAATAGTCACTTTTGTGACGGGAACCGCAACTGTGAATGGTTGAGACAGAGTTTTGCGACCAGCCTCGAAATTGTTTGCGTCCCCGGCTGAGTGTTTTTCCAGACTTTATCTATACTGAATGCAGCACATGCCCAAGGTCAGGAGCCTACCTAATGGATGATCAGGTCTACACGAACGATGCAGATCCGCAGGAAACTAAAGAATGGGTGGATGCAATCCACTCCGTTATTCGCGCAGAAGGGTTAGACAGAGCCCATTTTCTGATTGAGCGAATTGCCGAGAGGGCCACCCGTGATGGTATGCCTCTCCCGTACGCCCTGAATACCCCTTATCGCAATACGATCCCTCCTGAGAAAGAAGCGCCGATGCCTGGCGATCTGTTTATGGAGCGACGCATCCGTTCTCTGGTCCGCTGGAATGCCCTGGCGATGGTGTTGAGAGCCAACAAAGAGGGCGCGGGGGATCTTGGTGGACATATCTCAAGCTTTGCCTCAAGTGCGACTCTTTATGATGTTGGCTTTAACCACTTCTTTCGCGCACCCAATGCCGACAGCGAACAGTCGCCGTTGGGCGATCTGATTTACTATCAGGGGCACGTCTCCCCGGGTATTTATGCACGAAGCTATCTGGAAGGACGCTTCGACGAGCACGATCTTGAACGCTTTCGTCAGGAGGCGCTGGCGCCGGGTCTTTCATCTTATCCACACCCTAAACTGATGCCCGACTATTGGCAGTTCCCAACAGTTTCGATGGGTTTAGGCCCGTTACAGGCGATCTATCAGGCTCACTTTATGCGTTATCTTTCTGCACGCGGCCTGGTACCTCGGAAGGGGCGTAAGGTCTGGGCATTCCTCGGTGATGGTGAATGTGATGAGCCGGAGACTCTGGGTGCTATCGGTCTTGCTGGGCGCGAAAAACTTGAAAACCTGATCTTCGTTATTAATTGCAATCTGCAGCGCCTCGACGGGCCGGTCAGAGGTAACGGTAAGATTATTCAGGAACTGGAGAGTCAGTTCCGTGGTGCGGGCTGGAACGTCATCAAGGTGGTCTGGGGACGTCACTGGGACCCACTGCTGGCAAAGGATCGCAAAGGCCTGCTGCAGAAGCGTATGGATGAAACCGTTGATGGTGAATACCAGAATTACAAAGCCAAGGGCGGTAAGTACACGCGCGAGCATTTCTTTGAAAAGTATCCTGAGCTGAAAGACCTGATTAAAGACCTTAGCGACGAAGACATTTTTAAGCTCAACCGTGGTGGCCATGACCCGTACAAAGTATTTGCAGCGTATCACGAAGCAGTAAATCACAAAGGTCAGCCGACCGTTATTCTTGCGCACACCGTTAAAGGTTACGGCATGGGCGGAGAGGCCGAGGGGCAGAATCAGGCGCACCAGGTTAAGAAACTGGATATCGATAGCCTGAAGGCATTCCGCGATCGTTTCGGTATTCCGATTCGCGACGAGGACCTTGAGCATCTGCCGTTCTATCGTCCGCCTGCAGACAGCCCTGAAATGACCTACATGCGTAAACAGCGTGAGAAGCTGGGTGGCAGCCTGCCGGTACGTACAGAGAACTGGCAAGGCCTTACGGCGCCAGAGCTTTCTTTCTTTCAGGCGCAACTTGACGGCACGGGTGAGAGGGAAATATCGACGACGATGGCTTTTGTTCGCATCCTGTCTCAGGTAGTGAAAGACAAGAATATGGGCGAACGTGTTGTCCCGATTGTTCCGGATGAGGCGCGCACCTTTGGTATGGAAGGCATGTTCCGCCAGATGGGTATTTACTCCTCTGAAGGTCAGCTCTACGAGCCGGTCGATCAGGGGCAGGTCATGTATTATCGCGAAGATAAGAAAGGCCGTATCCTTGAAGAAGGTATCAACGAAGCGGGTGCGTTCTCGGCCTGGATGGCTGCAGGTAGCTCTTACAGCACCAACGGACTCGCCATGATTCCGTTTTATATCTATTACTCAATGTTTGGCTTCCAGCGTATTGGTGACTTTGCCTGGGCGGCGGGAGATATGCAGTGCCAGGGCTTCCTCATCGGCGCAACCTCTGGCCGGACGACGCTGAACGGCGAAGGCCTTCAACATCAGGATGGCCATAGTCACCTGCTGGCATCGACCATTCCAAATTGCATTTCGTATGATCCTACCTATGCATATGAGATGGCTGTGATCGTTCAGGACGGCCTGAAACGCATGTACGAGAAGAAAGAAAAAGTCTTCTACTACATCACTTCTCTGAACGAGAACTATCCACATCCTGCAATGCCTGAAGGCGTTGAAGAAGGTATACGTCGTGGTATTTACCGCCTGCGCGAATCCGCAGGAACAGACAAGCCCGTCCAGTTGATGGGGTCGGGATCAATTCTGCGTCAGGTCGAGAAAGCTGCTGAGTGGCTGAACGAAAAAGGCATCGCTGCCAGCGTCTGGTCTGTGACTTCATTCAACGAGCTGCGACGTGATGGTATGGCCTGTGAGCGCGAAGCGCTGCTGTCGGCGGGTCAGCGTACTCCGGAACCGTATGTGACGGCTCAGCTTAAACAAAGTGAGGGGCCGCTGATTTCAGCTACCGATCACATGAAGGCGTATTCAGATCAAATTCGTCCTTACATTCCGCAAGGTCGGGCCTATCAGGTGTTAGGTACGGACGGCTTTGGCCGCAGTGATACGCGTGATGCCTTGCGTCGATTCTTCGAAGTTGACTGGCAGCATGTCGCCTGGGCCGCAGGTTATGAGTTGATGAAAGAAGGCACACTGTCTGCCGATGAGTTAGAAAGCTGGAGAGAACAGCTTTCTATTGATGCGTCTAAACCAGATCCGCTGTACAGCTGAGGAAGGAACCGATGACAACATTGAAAATTCCTGACCTGGGTGGTTCCAGTAACGTCGAAGTCATCGAGGTGCTGGTCAGTGAGGGAGACAGCGTCGAGAAAGAGCAGGCTCTGATTGTTCTTGAGACAGACAAAGCCACGATGGAAATTCCGGCTGAAGATGAAGGTACCGTCACCGGTGTGCTTGTAAAGGTTGGAGATAAAGTCAGCCAGGGCGATGACTTTATTGAGCTGAAGGCTGCGAGCACGAGTGAAGATAGCAATACCAGTTCTGACAGTGTGAACGAAGACAGTGAAGCGCCTGGCGACGACGCTGCTCCTGAGGCTGGTGATACTGATGAGCCGGCGCAGAATAGTGCTCCTGCCAATGGTAGTGAGAGTAAGACCATACCTGTGCCTGATCTGGGCGGTTCGAAAGACGTCGAGGTCATCGAGGTGTCGGTTCGTGTCGGCGAAGAGGTTGATGAAGAGCAGTCGGTGATCACGCTCGAAACAGATAAGGCCAGCATGGAAATCCCCGCTGGCGTTGCCGGTAAAGTCGAAGAGATACTGGTTAAGATGGGGGATAAAGTCAGCGAAGGCGACCCTATGGTGGTGATAAAAACCGCTGCCTCTGCTGCTCCCAAACAAGACAGCAAGGCTACTCCAGCAAGTGCTGAGAGTAGTAACAGTGCTAATAAGCCTGATGCGGCGGCTGCACCATCGGCTTCTGAGGCCACGTCTGCGAAGAGCCAGGCTGCACCAGCCTCATCCGCCGTTGCGTCATCTCCTTCTAAACAGATTCATGCTGGCCCGGCGGTTCGTAAGATTGCTCGGGAGTTTGGTGTCGACCTCGCGTTAGTTGCGGGTTCGGGGCCGAAAGGTCGCGTCCTGAAGGAAGACGTTCAGGCCTTTGTGAAAGAGCGTGTTAATGGTCCGGCGGCAACCGGAGGCTCGGGTATCCCGGCGGTTCCAGAAGTCGACTTTTCACAGTTTGGTCCTGTGACTACTGAGGCTCTGAACAACATTAAACGAGCGACTGCGCGTTCGATGACTACCGCCTGGCTGAATGTTCCTCAGGTCACTCAGTTTGATCACGCCGACATAACGGGCCTGGAAGCTTTCCGTAAGGAACAGAACGCCAACAGCGACATACGCTATTCGATTGTGCCGTTTGTTCTTAAGGCCATCGCGAAGCTGTTGAAGGAGTTTCCTACCTTCAATGCGTCGCTGGCACCGGACGGTGAATCTCTCATCATGAAGGGGTATATCCATATTGGTGTGGCAGTAGATACACCGAAAGGATTGCTGGTGCCTGTGATTCGTGATGTCGATCAGAAATCAGTTACAGAAATTACACAAGAACTGAGCGATAAGGCCAGCCTGGCCCGTGAAGGTAAACTATCCTTAAAGGACATGCAGGGAGGTTGCTTCAGTCTATCCAGCCTGGGCGGAATAGGTGGTACTGCATTTACCCCAATCGTTAATCCGCCAGAGGTCGCCATTCTGGGCCTGTCACGGTCTGAAATGAAACCAGTATGGAATGGGTCTGAATTTATACCTCGCTTGATGTTGCCGTTGTCGCTTTCGTATGATCACCGTGTGATCGACGGGGCAGAAGCAGCACGCTTCAGTCAGAAACTCGTGAGTTATCTGGAGGATATGCGGCAGCTCTTGATGTAATGATTTAGCGGAGATCGTACATATGTTCAGGTCACTGATGCTTCCGGGTATCAAGTTCATGGGGCGTTTAAGTTACGCCTCTAAGTTCAGCCTCATCAGTTTCCTGTTTCTGGTGCCTCTCGTGATTCTCAGCGGTCAGGTCTTTCTGGCCGCCTTTGATTCTATGAAAAAAACTGAGCGGGAAATTACAGCGGTCCGCTCGGTGGAACTCTTGTTGGTATTCGCGAAAGATCTTGAAAACGTTCGGGATGTCTCTTCAGCAGCCGTAATTCAGAATGATGAAGCGTTGAAAGAGGAAGCAACACGTCTGATCGCATCCCTCCCGCAGAAAACAAATACCCTGATTGAAAAGCTTGAAGATAACAATCTGATCACCACGATCGAAGAGTGGCGCTCTCAATACCTTGGGCGCTTCAGCATTGTGGGTGAGCAGCGTCAGCCCGCATTTCTTGATCAGTTTAATTATTTCCAGACCAATATTGACGAAATATATCTGACAGCACGTCAGTATGCGCAGACATCCGGTCTGACACTCGATTCTGACGACGCTATTCAACGCCTGACATCGACACTTCTGATTGATTTGCCACAGATAGAACGGGCAGCTGGTCTCGGACATTCTGCCGGAATATATGCATTTGCTGAGCAGTACCTCCAGTCATCGACCTATGACTTGATGAACCTTATTTATGATGAAATTCTGGCTGCAGAGCAGGGCACAGAACTGGTTATGGCGAACGCTGAAGTGACCGGTGATGCGGCGCTTGCCGACAATGCAAGCAATGTCCTGAAGTTTATGAACGATTTACGAATGACGCTGGATGAAGAAGTGATTATGGCTGCCTCCATTGAACGGTCATGGCAGGATTTCCATAACTATTATCTCGAGGCGTCTTCCGTATTCGACAATCTTCGCGGCAATGCCTTTCCGTTGTTGCAAACCCGCCTCGAAGAGCGCCTGGCAGGACAGACCACGCGGGTTACCACGCTGGTTGCGGTGCTGCTCGTAACCCTCTCTATTATCGTTTATCTCTATCTATCGTTCTTTATGTCAGTCCGGGCGACCATCAAAAGCTTCACCAGAACGGCTGGCGTGGTCGCAGAAGGCGACTTTACCCGTCAGATTGAAGTCGTGGGCAGTGATGAGATGGGGCAGTTACGTGATGCCTTTAATCAGATGATCGACAATATTCGCCAGACGCTGACAGCGGTAAAAGACTCGGCGTCAGAGGTAGGAGTTAATGTATCTGAGGTTGAATCTATTGCAGATCGCAGTCGCGAAGCTGTCACTGTTCAGCTGGCCCAGACGAACGAAGTCAGTACCACAATTGAAGAAGTCGCAGAGAGTGCGGCAGATGTCAGCCGTCTTGCAGAAGAAGCGGAAGAGGCTGCGCGTTCCGGACAGGGTAAATCGGATGAGGCAGGTAAGGTAGTTACGCGCGTTATGGGTGAGGTTGGTCGCCTGTCTGATGAAATGGAAAACTCCATGGCGGCGGTAAACCGACTGGCGGAAAACTCGACCAGCATCAGCTCTATTCTTGAAACCATTAAAGGCATTGCCGAGCAAACCAATCTGTTGGCTCTGAACGCCGCTATCGAAGCCGCAAGGGCAGGTGAGCAAGGGCGTGGGTTTGCCGTTGTTGCCGATGAAGTACGCACACTGGCGAGCCGCACACAAGGATCAGCTCAGGAGATTGAGACCTTGATTAGCGATGTTCAGGAAAACATCGTAAAAGCGGTCGATACCATGCGTGTTAACCGGGATATGGTGGACGCCACCGTGAAGAATTCAGTTCAGGTCAGTGATACTCTGGCCGAAATTCAGCAAAGTATGGGCGATATTCAGCAGCGCACCGACCGTATCGCTGGCACTGCGGGTCAGCAACGTGAGGCGGCCACGCGCTTGCGTACTAATCTGAGTGAGATTCGTAGTACCGGCGAGGAGACGTCGCGCAACGCCGAAGGCACGGTTCAGGCCGTCGCCAAAACACGCTCAATTGCTGAATCTCTGGGCAACAAAGTGGGTCAGTTTAAAGTTAACTGAAATTCCTCATGCCTGATGATCATAGGATCGTCTGGTATGTGAAGACTGAGGCAAAAAAGCCCGGTATTAACCGGGCTTTTTCAATGACCAACGTTGAGCTGTCAGGCTGGACGTGGCTCTGTGGTCACAACCTTGTTGCCGTATTCGATGGTTTCTTCATCGTAGTCAGCCGTTTTCAGAGCGGCCATATCAGCGAAGTAGTTCTGGTAAAGCTTCCATGGTTTTTCCATACCCTGGCGCGGCAGAGTGTGAGCCATGCGTGCGATGTAACCAGACTGCATATCAACAAATGGGCGGGTTTCCATTTTTCCGTGATGGTTAACTGGCTTAGCTTCACGAGCACCGATGTGGTCCATGTGCTTCATCAGACCGCAGAACCATTTAGACAGCATGTCCGCTTTCAGTGTCCATGATGCGTTGGTGTAACCGAAAATCATACCGAAGTTCGGGATGTCTTCGAACATCACGCCGCGGTAGCTCATTTTTTCTGGCATTGGTATTTCCTGACCGTCCATTGTCAGGTTCATGCTGCCGAGCAACTGAATCTTCAGGCCAGTCGCGGTAACAATGATATCTGCTTCCTGCACTTTACCTGATTTCAGGAGAATACCGTTTTCAACAAAGCGATCGATATGATCGGTAACCACGTGGGCTTTACCCGCTTTGATTGCTTTGAACATATCGCCATTTGGCACAGCACACAGACGCTCATCCCAAGGGTTGTACTTAGGCGTGAAGTGCGACATATCGAAGTCTTTAGGCAGTTGGCTGGACACCTGCTTCTGCAGAAGCTTACGAGCCAGACCCGGGAATTTCTTACAGAAATTGTAGATCGCCAGAGTGATTGTCACGTTACGGCCACGCGTGATTTTGTAGACCCACTTTTCAGGCATAATTTTACGCATGAAGTTGATCATAGGGTCCATCTGCGGAACAGAGATCACGTAAGACGGTGAGCGCTGCAGCATGGTGACGCTCTTAGCTTTGTCCGTCATTGCTGGCACCAGGGTGACAGCGGTAGCGCCAGAACCAATCACGAGTACGTTTTTGCCTTCGTAATCCAGGTCTTCAGGCCAGAATTGCGGGTGCAGTATCTGACCCTTGAAGTCATCACGGCCCTCGAAGTCAGGGGTGAAACCTTCGTTGTAGTTGTAGTAGCCAGTACAGCTCAGCAGGAATTGAGAGCGATAAGTACGTGTCTCACCATCAACTTCGACGGTCACTGTCCACAGAGATTCACTGCTTGAGTAGTCTGCGCCGAGAACTTTGTGACCAAAACGGATGTGCTCTTCGACTTTGTTTTCCTGAGCAGCTTCGCGGATGTAGTTACGGATGTCGTCACCGTCAGCGATGCCTTTCTTGTTTACCCAAGGTTTGAATTCGTAACCCAGAGTGTACATGTCAGAGTCCGAGCGGATGCCAGGGTAGCGGAACAGGTCCCAGGTGCCACCAATAGCCTGACGGCCTTCCAGAATGGCGAAGCTTTTGCCCGGGCATTCTTTTTTCATGTGGCAGCCAGCACCAATGCCTGACAGGCCTGCGCCGATGATAAGAAGGTCAAAATATTCGTTTGTCTGAGACATAGTCACACCTGTTGTTATCGTTTGAGTCGGCTTGCTATCCGGGGATTAAAGGTAGCAGGCCCTCGTTGTTCAAGGGTGCCTTGCGGCTGATGGTGTGTAATTTGTCTGAAATAAAGCAAGGGGGAAAGGTGATTGACCGACACAAATCTGTACTTAATTGACACATGTCGTGAAACTCTTCTGGCTGTTGGTGCAGAATACAACGCGCTCTGGCTCTAAAAGCCCCGTCATTACTGGTTTTAAGGCCTTGGCCGCGATTGTTATATCGGTGTCCGCTACTGTTTGTTGGTGTGTACTTACTATCGTTGAGTGGCTCAGGTTACCGTTTCGCAATTGATAGCTAAAAGTAATTGATTTTTTATTATTTATAGTCAGGGTCTTTGATTAAGACGGCTGGAACGTTCAACCTTTTCCGGCGCATTTCAGGTTGCCGCTCCGGTTCTGATAGGGTGCTTTAACGTCATGCCCGGTAGTTTGTGCTTTCAGGTCAACAGGTATTTCCTGTCGATTGTACCTGCGCAGGAGAACTGAACACCTTCTGAGAGCAGCCTCTGCCTCTGTTCGAGGTGGCCTGGAGAGCCACTGGGCAGGCTTATTCGTCGGTTCGCGTTGATAACGCGGTGCCACGGCAAACCTGACCCTTCGGGTAATTGAGACAGCGTACGTCCTACCCATCGTGCTCGTCCCGGAAGTCCAGCGCGTCGCGCCAGTTCACCGTAAGCTATGACTCTTCCTGCAGGAATGCCGCTCAGCGCGAGGTATAACTTTTCTTCGTCGGAAGGCGTAGAGTCGTCTCTCTGCATGTGTCAGATACGGAGCGCGCCGTCGACCTCAATGACCCGGCCTGATACGTACTCATTTTCGAGTAGAAAAACGACGGCGTGAGCTATTTCTTCCGGGGTTCCCATGCGCGATGCCGGAATGCCAGAGCAGATCATCTCCAGCGTTTCAGGGCGCATGCCCGACGTCATTTCAGTGGAGATAAAGCCAGGTGCGATGGCGTTCGCACGGATATTATAGCGTGCCAGCTCTTTAGCCCAGGTGACCGCCATCGCTGCCACACCAGCCTTCGCAGCAGAATAATTCGTTTGCCCGACGTTACCTGCACGGCTGATGCTTGAGATATTAATGAGGCAGCCGGGCTCTTTGTTGCGCACCATGTGGCTGGCGGCTTCTCGTCCACACAGAAAGACGCCGGTCAGGTTTACATCAATCACCATCTGCCAGTTGGCCAGGCTCATCGTGGTGATTTCGTCGTTCTTTGATTTTACGAAGAGTCCGTCTCTTAAGATTCCGGCGTTATTAATAAGGCCATGAATGCCACCGAAATCTTCGTTGATCGCGTTGAACGTTGCGACAACAGACTCTTCGTCGGCAACATTGCACTCGTACAGGTGTGCTTCTCCTCCGAGGGCACTGATCAGCCGCTGGGTTTCCTGCATAGGCTCCGGGTTGAGATCAATAATGGCAAGGCGAGCGCCTTTCTTTGCGAGTTCTACAGCCATCGTGCGTCCGAGGCCCTGACCTGCGCCTGTGATCGCGATGGTATGTCCGTGAATATTCATGGGAAGCTCCTGAGGCGGGTGAATGCCCAGAGAGTATAGCGGTTCGCTGTCAGGCCTTGCAGGCACTGACAGCTCTGTCCGCTTTGCCCGGGCAGACCCCGGACAAGCGCAACAGCAGAGACTTACTTTTTGCCGTACTGCAGTTCTTTCGCCGAAATACTGCTCAGACGCAGTGACAGGAAGTCACGGAAGTAGTTCTGATGCAGTTTCCAGGCACCCTTGGTACCTTGTTTCGGCAGCTGGTCTTTTACGCGGGCGATATAGCCGGAGCTCAGATCAATGAAGGACTTCTTCGCCATAGATGGGTCGCTGTTGACGGGCACTACCTCGTCATAACCTTTCTTATCCATATGCTGGACAAGACGACAGAAGTAATCGGCAATCAGGTCTGCTTTCAGAGTCCAGGAGGAGTTGGTGTAACCAAATACCATGGCCGCATTCGGAACGCCTTCAAACATGACACCTCGGTAGCTCATTTTGTCGGTGACATCGAACGGTTGGCCGTCCATTGTGACATTGATCTTACCAAGAACGACGACTTTGAGGCCGGTCGCGGTGATCACAATATCGGCTTCCAGGGTTTTACCTGACTTGAGCAAAATGCCGTTATCGACGAAGCGGTCGATGTGATCAGTAACCACATCCGCTTTACCTTTATAAATAGCTTTGTACAGGTCGCCTCCGGGCACCGCGCACAGACGCTCATCCCAAGGGTTGTACTTCGGTGTGAAGTGCGACATGTCGAAATCTTTCGGCAGAATCTTCTTGTTGAAGTTGAAGATAAACTCGCGCGCCTTCTGCGGGAAGCGTTTACAGTAATTATAAAACGCCATGGTCAGCATGATGTTACGGCTGCGGATAATGGTGTAAACGAAGCTCTCAGGCAGGAACTTACGCAGCTTGATCGCTAGCTTATCTTTGCTTGGCACCGGCACGATATAGGTCGGTGAACGCTGAAGCATGGTGATTTTTTCTACTTCACGGGACATAGACGGAATGAGTGTCACCGCCGTTGCACCTGAGCCGATCACAACCACTTTCTTACCGGTGTAGTCGAGGTCTTCTGGCCAGAACTGAGGATGAATGATCTGGCCGTTAAAATCGTCGCGTCCTTCGAACTCTGGTGTAAAACCTTCGTCATAATCGTAATAGCCAGTACAACCAACGATATATTTCGCAGTATATACACGGGTCTCATCGCCCACCTGAGCGGTGAGTGTCCAGAGCTTATCTTTGGTGCTCCAGTTGGCATTGGTCACTTTGTGACCAAAACGGATCTTCTTATCGATGCCGTGTTCTTTAGCTGCGGCCTGAATATAGTTGCGGATATCACCGCCGTCGGCGATGCCTTTGTCGCTGGTCCATGGCTTAAAGCGGTAGCCCAGGGTGAACATATCGGAATCGGAGCGGATGCCGGGATAGCGGAATAGGTCCCAGGTACCGCCAATGGCGTCGCGAGCTTCCAGAATGGCAACCGATTTGTCCGGGCACTTTTCACTCAGGTGACAGGCTACACCGATACCGGAGAGTCCTGCGCCTGCAATCAATACGTCGAAATGTTCAGTTGCCATTTTTTACTCCAATTATTATCTGACGCGGGCACTATCCGTTTTGTAAGCGGTAAATAGTAGGGCAAAAAGGGACAAAATAAGGGTGAACATGACACGCATGGGCCATGTCTCAGGTGGCAGAATCCTTATCATGGGGTTGTATTTGCAGGATTGACCCCCATTTCACACATCAAAGCTTACGGGAGTTATACGTGCCTTTACTCTTTATTTTTATCCTGGTTCCTATGGCTGAGCTGGCTGTACTGATCAAAGTTGGTAGCGCCATTGGCATTTTGTGGACCTTTGCTCTGATTCTTCTGACTGCCCTGGTCGGCGTTACCCTGCTTCGTGCTCAAGGGATGGCGACTCTGATGCGCGCTAGCGAGCGGATGCAGCAGGGCAATTTGCCCGCGCAGGAGCTGGCTGAAGGTTTTCTGCTGGCTCTGGCGGGTGCACTGTTGTTGACGCCGGGCTTCCTCACTGATGCGTTTGGTTTCAGCCTTCTGCTGCCCGGTGTACGCGGCATCATGGCGCAGTCGATCATGAAGCGCTTTAAGCCTCAGGTTATGAATCCGTTTGATCAGCAGGGCGCTCAGGACCCGTTTCAGCAGCGTCATGAGTCACAACGTCCGCGTGATGGTCGCGGCGATGTGATCGAGGGAGACTATAAGCGGGAAGAGTGAAAAATTTTATTCCGGGGTGTTGAAAAGCAGAACACTACCCCAATAAACAAAACCACACAGATTTTGGGGCCGCCTGATCAGCGAATGCGCTGACAGCGGGGTTTCATAACACGCAACTTATTGCATATACATTGGAGAGAACTTCAAATGAAAATCCGTCCTTTACACGATCGCGTCGTTGTTCGTCGCAAGGAAGAAGAGCAAACCACAGCTGGCGGGATTCTGCTGCCAGGCGCTGCGGCTGAAAAGCCGAATCAGGGTGAAGTGGTTGCCGTCGGTAATGGCCGAGTTCTGGATAACGGTGATGTGCAGGCTCTGGCTGTGAACGTAGGGGATATCGTTGTGTTCGGTAAGTACTCAGGTTCAAACACCATTACTGTAGACGGCGAAGAACTGCTGATCCTGAACGAAAGCGAAATCTACGGTGTGATCGAAGGCTAATTGTTATCTGTCTTCTGATACGTCAAATCAACGAATTTTAAGGAAACTACCATGGCAGCTAAAGAAGTTAAGTTTGGTAATGACGCTCGCTCTAAAATGCTCGATGGCGTCAATATTCTCGCCGACGCGGTAAAAGTGACTCTGGGCCCCAAAGGCCGCAACGTGGTTCTGGATAAAGCCTTCGGTGGCCCGACTATCACCAAAGATGGTGTATCTGTTGCGCGCGAGATCGAACTGGAAGATAAGTTCGAAAATATGGGTGCTCAGATGGTGAAAGAAGTTGCTTCTCAAGCCAATGATCAGGCGGGTGACGGCACCACAACAGCGACTGTTCTGGCACAAGCGATCGTGAATGAAGGTCTGAAAGCCGTGGCTGCGGGCATGAACCCAATGGATCTGAAGCGCGGTATCGACAAAGCAACCGCAGCGGTTGTTGAAGCGCTGAAAGCTCAGGCTAAGCCATGTGAAGACAGCAAAGCCATTGCTCAGGTCGGTACTATCTCAGCAAACTCTGATGAGACCGTTGGCCGTATCATTGCTGAAGCGATGGAAAAAGTAGGCAAAGAGGGTGTCATCACCGTTGAAGAAGGCAAGGGCCTGTCTGACGAACTGGACGTTGTTGAAGGTATGCAGTTCGATCGCGGTTACCTGTCTCCTTACTTCATTAACAACCAGGAAAAAATGGTTGCTGAACTGGAAAACCCACTGCTGCTGTTGGTCGACAAGAAAATCGACAACCTGCAGGAGCTGATTCCGGTACTCGAAAATGTCGCGAAATCTGGCCGCCCGCTGCTGATTGTTGCTGAAGACGTAGAAGGTCAGGCGCTGGCAACACTGGTTGTAAATAACCTGCGCGGTACCTTCAAAGTGGCAGCTGTTAAAGCACCAGGCTTTGGTGACCGTCGTAAAGCCATGCTGCAGGACATCGCTGTGCTGACCGGTGGTCAGGTGATCTCTGAAGAAGTCGGCATGTCACTCGAGACAACGACTCTCGATATGCTGGGTACTGCCAAGCGCGTTGTGATCAGCAAAGAAAACACCGTTGTCGTTGATGGCGCTGGTTCTCAGCAGGACGTGACTGCCCGTGTTGAGCAGATCCGTGCTGAAATCGAAGCATCTACTTCTGACTACGACAAAGAAAAACTGCAGGAACGTGTTGCCAAACTGGCGGGCGGCGTTGCCGTCATTAAGGTTGGTGCCGGTTCTGAAGTTGAAATGAAAGAGAAGAAAGACCGCGTTGACGATGCACTGCACGCGACTCGCGCCGCTGTTGAAGAGGGCGTTGTTGCAGGTGGTGGTGTCGCGCTGGTTCGCGCCCTGACCGGTATCACCGTAGAAGGCGATAACGAAGACCAGAACGTCGGTATCGCTCTGGCGCTGCGTGCTATGGAAGCACCGATTCGTCAGATCGCTGGTAACGCCGGTGCCGAAGGTTCAGTCGTGGTTGATAAAGTGAAAGCGGGCGAAGGTTCGTTCGGCTTCAATGCATCCACAGGTGAATACGGTGACATGATCGAAATGGGTATTCTTGACCCAGCGAAAGTGACTCGCTCATCTCTGCAGGCAGCGGCGTCAGTGGCTGGCCTGATGATTACTACCGAAGCCATGGTTGCTGAGCTGCCACAGGATGCGCCTGCTGCGCCTGACATGGGTGGCATGGGTGGAATGGGCGGTATGGGCGGCATGATGTAAATCTGCTTCCTGTTCTCACCTGAACTTTGTTGTGAGCTTCTCGTGTAGGTGAACTACACGTCGAAGCTCACGCCTTGTTCAGCCATCGAACAGTGTGCAGATAAGCGTCGCTCAATACGCCTTGATCAGCCTGCCTCAGTCGTCGATTTCATTGCTGCCTGAGGTTGTTCATTCTTTGTTGTGGGCTTCTCGTGTAGGTGAACTACACGTCGAAGCCCACG
>Ga0255776_10000908_pt1 | contig 33997 bp, 23 predicted proteins | sample 071ome_19_FD_179974 | JGI IMG/M metagenome (GOLD analysis project Ga0255776, IMG submission 179974) | Coastal salt marsh microbial communities from the Groves Creek Marsh, Skidaway Island, Georgia - 071413AT metaG (version 2) | ecosystem: Environmental > Aquatic > Marine > Intertidal zone >... | reverse complement strand
ATGGCAAGCACGGCGAAGAAGACAAGAAGTGGGTCGTCTGCCGAGCGCAAAAGAAGGCTGAGAGAGAAGCTGAGTTGAAGGCCAAGTTTGAAGCGGAGAGAAGAGAACGCATGGAAAAGATGGCAGGCGCGAACTTGTACATCAAGAACTTGGAGGATGGCGCTGACGACGATACGTTGAGAGAATTGTTCAAAGAGTTTGGTACGATCACATCGTGCAGAGTCATGCGAGACGCGGCAGGCGTGTCCAGAGGCTCCGCTTTCGTTGCGTTCTCCTCTCCGGAAGAAGCCACGCGAGCGGTGACTGAGTTGAACGGCAAAATGGTTGGCGCTAAGCCGTTGTACGTCGCCTTGGCGCAGCGCAAAGAGGACCGCAGAATGCGTTTGCAAGCGCAATTCGCGCAGAGATCGATGGGTCCGGGCGGCGTTATGGCGCCGATGTACGGTATGCCCCCGCCGGGTGTCCCGGGCGGTGGCATGCCAGGCATGTACTACGGCCAACCGCCGCCGGGTATGATGCCGCCGCAACCGCAACCAGGGTTTGGTTTCCAACCGGGTATGCCGGGTGGACCGAGACCAATGCCGGGTTACAACATGCCGGGCGTTCCGAACATGATGAGAGGTCCGGGCGGCATGGGCGGCAGAGGCGGCAGAGGCCGTGGCCAACCGGGTATGGGTGGCAGAGGTGGCCCGCAAAACGGTCGCCAAAACTTCCGCCAGCAACAGCCGATGCCACCGATGCCGGGACAAGCGGCGCCGGAGCCGCCGGCTGCGGAATCGAACCCGATTGCGCTCATTGTTTCGCAACTCGGCACGGCCACCCCGGATCAACAAAGAATGATTTTAGGGGAAGCCTTGTATCCGTTGGTTGACGCCGTGGATTCTGCGAACGCCGCGAAGGTGACTGGTATGTTATTGGAGATGGACCAAGCTGAAGTCTTGCACTTGATTGAATCTGCGGATGCGTTGAAGGCGAAGGTTCAAGAAGCGTTGGCTGTTTTGGCTGCCGCCGCTGCCGAATAAACGGATGACGATGACCCGTCTTTTTCACACAACCAGTTGGTCGTACGAATCAACCGACACTTTATTATATATTTAGCAGAGATTAGGATATTTACTACCAGTGTTCCAAGGGTCATTGAGTAGTAACGGGACTTTACAGCGGGAGTGATGCGACAGTATATTTTTTCGTTGACGCGCTCACCCCATGCCGCTGTTTTGCTCGAACGAGCCGCAAAGAAGCTTTGCCCTCATACGAGAAGACTTTGCGAAGGCTCCAGTCATGGGACTTAAAAAAAAACGAAAAATTAGGAGATGAATTACAATTCCTCTCCGCGAAAATTGCGCTCTTGCGTTCTGGTGGTTTTCGTGATCGCCGACTGAACGCAACAAACACTAGGAAACACACAACACACACACACACACACACACACACACACACACCACCGCCACTTGCACAGAAAAATATTTGTTGTTAAATACAAAATCTTTACTAAAATTTTATTATCAAACAACGTATTAAGCACTACATCTAACGCTATTTCCCTTGGAGTATATCTATCGCGCCAGCAACGTCGTTGTTTGTTTTCTTGAGCGCGCGTTTGCTTTCCTCTTCCGAAAAGCCCATCTCCACGAGAAGTGTGATGAACTTTTTATTGTACGGAAACGCTTTAGTATTATTAGCGGAACCTGAAGAGGGTGAAAACGAAGATTGTTGTTGTTGTTGTTGTTGTTGTTGTTGTTGTTGTTGTTGGTTAAACGATGGCGGCGGCGGAGGAGATGGAGGTTTACCTTTGCCCAACTTTCGCCCGGCACCTTTGAAGGTTGGATTCGGCGTCGACGTTGAACTTTTCTGACTCTCTCCGCTTTCCATTCGAGCAACGACTGGCACTTCCCACCACTTGAGTCTTCTCGTGGTAGTTCTCGTCGTACCCCCGGGCGATATGAATTGGTGTCCGCTTTCGATATCGCCTTCTTCTCTGCGCACTCTTCTCGCCGATTCCGACGTGTTTCGTATGAAACCTTGTAAGCGTTCAATCGAGATCCCAGATAAAATGAGATTCTCGATCCTATCTACCACCCTCGACGAGGGAATCAATTTGTTCAAATAGCCTTTCACGTACAACGAACCTACCACGACGCCACTCAAATGACCTAAAAACGAACTATGCGGCGCTAAAAGTTGCACAATGGCAATCAACGCAAATGGATATAAATACGCGTTGACTACGAACAAGCCGAAAACGTCTCTCTGTCTAATATTAGAGAACGCCGTATCTAAAACAACTAAACTGAAAATGACGCCCGAAAAACCAACTGCGCATTCATTCATATACCCGCCGATTCCTAAAAGGTACCACATCGCGCTCGCTAAGAACACGTGGACCATCCCGCACAAAATCGTAAACAAAAACACGAGCAATCCGAAATTGATGGAACCCAGTTTCAACTCCAACCCGAACGCGCCGATTTGAATAAACGCGGTCATATTCACCAGCAGATGAAAAAACGACCCGTGCGTGAACGCAGAAGTGAATATTCTGTAAAACTGCCCCATAAAATTCCTCGACATCAACGATGGTATCAAACACAGCGTGGAATACGAAAACAACTGCAGCAACAAGTTGCACACGAACGCGAGACAGTTTATGGTTAACACCGACCGCGTGGTGATCGGTAACTCCTGATACCGGGACGATAACGTCGGAGGAGGATGGTGGTGGTGCGCTGCGCGATGCGTTCCACCGCCGTCCACCATCGTGGCGCGAGTTCCTTTCTTTGTTTCTCCGCGTGCTCTCTCTCTCTCTCTCTCTGCTTTTTTGGCGTTTTCCCCGGGAAGAGACGAGTTTTGAAAGAAAAAAACGTCAGAGTAATCCGCGTAATACTAACACCCCACTACTCATAAAAGAGAGAAGAGAGATGTTTGCGGCTGCCGTCCGAACGTCCGCGATCCCGTCGACGTCTTTTGCAAACAACAGCTACAATCACAGCGGCAGCGTTAGCAGCAAAAGAAGCGCGAATAATCGTCGTCATCGTCTGCAGGCGTCGTTCGAGAAAATCTCCTCCTCGACGCCTTCTTTCCGGGAAGAAGATGAGGATAAATTTGTTCCCGAGGAGGAGGACGACGACGATAAGGAACTTCCGAACGATTTGTTCGACGCGGTCAACACGGCTGCCTCGGCTACCTCTCAGGCAATTTCTGCCGGACAGTTGGGCATAATCGTGGAGCTGTTGATTCCAGAGTTGTGGGATCCGATATCCGGGAACGTGATGGCGAACCCGGGAGATCAGTTGAAACAGTGGGAAATATCCAGGCAGTTTGCGCAGAAACTCATAGAGGAACGACCGGATGGATGCGAGTTGACGGTAGTTTTCCCGGACGCGGGATGCGCGGCGTTGTTGAAAAACCGTTGGGGCGAGAATTTGAAGTTTAAAATAGCCTCGGCGAACGATCGGATGTTAGTTCCCGATGACTACGAAGGCGTATTGTTGTTCGCGGCGGCGGATCCGATTTCGCTGGACGTTGTGGTTAAATCTACGAAGAAAGCGAACGAGTTGCAAAATCCGGTGATTTTGTTGAACCCTCGATTAGCGAGTGGAGACGCGGGGATCGGATTGACCGTGAGACGATGGAGAGATCAATTTTTAGGGGTCATGTGCGTGGCGTATTCCTTGAGACCTTTGCCGTGGTGCAACGGGACGGTGTTCAAGAAATTTCCGGGACCGTGGAAATTATACATCGAGAAAGAAAACGTTCCGGGAAGGTTTGAGTTGGTGCACGAATCGAATTCCAGACCGGCTGGAGATGAGTTGGACGATTTGGTTTCCCAGGTGTATCGAGGGCGAGATGTTGGAGAAGATGGAGAGATGAGAGAGAAGAGCGCGGTGGAGAAACTGGCTGGTTTCGCCGCCTCCATGGCTCGCTTTGCGAAAAGTTTATCGAACTAAGCGTGTTGTGGTTGTTGTTGTTATGCTAATATTCATTTTAGAATTGAATCCTAGGATATCCCGAGCTTTTTCAGGCGCACTTTAATGGCATCTAATCGTTTCGTAAGTCGTATCTGTTCCTCTTCTATTTCGTGATCATCATCTTCGCTGTCGTATTCTGCGGTTGTACTCTCGCTAAAGTCATCGTCGCTTTCATCCGTGACGATATTTGCAGCCGATATGAGCACGCGTCCATTTTTTGATCTCGCAATCGTCGCCTCGTTCTTCTCCTTCTTCTTCTTACTCTTACTTTTCCCTCTCTTTTTTTCTCTTTCGCGCGTTTCATCGTTACGAGTCACCGACACAAACGGATCCTCTCGAAAGAACGACGTCTGCGCACTCTTGGACACCGCCTCGCTCATATTCGCGTAGCTAATCACGCGAGCGTCACTACTATTATTTTTACCGCGATGATACTGATTCTCATTCCGAATTGTCGTCGTCGTCATCAACTCGCTCTCGCGTCGTCGTCGTCGCCAAACCTCTAAAATGTCCACCGTTTCTTCTTCTTCTTTTTCCCTCTCGGCAACAAACAGTTGTCGTTGTTGGTGCGGCTTTCCCTGAAAGTGGTGGTGGGTGAGATTCTGGTAACTCCTACTTCTATCGTCATCGAGCGTCGTTCTCTCTTCTTCTTCTTTTTCTTCTTCATCTTCTCGCCACCAAAACGACCGGTCTATCATCCTCCTCGTCTCCTCTCTCTTCTCCGCCCGCGTTCTCTTTCCTTCGTGTTCTTCCCCCATCTCTCCTTCTTCGTCGTGGTGGTGGTCTCCGTCGGTTCGTCGTTTCGCATTTGAAAATGCACCAAAGTCATCCTCCTCGTTCTCGTCGTCGTCGTCGTCTGAATGCTCTCGAAACTTCGCGATGAGCGCGCCGATGAAAGACGTCGAATTCGCGTTCGTTTCTTCTTCTTCGTTGTGGTCTCTTTTCGGTCTCGTCGTCGTCGTCGTCGTCGTCATCGTGTGTCTCTGTTTCTCTCTCTGACTCTGACGAAAAGCTCAGCTCGTGGGGAAAAAGTCTAGACTTTTCGACTTTACGCCAAAAAACAACGCGCGCGCTTGCGCTCTCTCTCCGTAAACACACACACAAAATAATGCGCACGACGCTTCCGTCGTCTTCTAAGCTCGCATCATCGAGCGTCGTCCCAACGACGCGGAAGAAGAGGAGCGCAGTCAGAGGTGGAAGAACAACGATCGTTAAGGCGTCGTCCTCTTCTTCCGCGTTCTCGCTCTTCTCGTTTTTCAAAAACAGAGAAGAAGAAGGAGAAGAAGAAAGATCTTCGAGCTCTCGTTCTTCCGTTCACCGAAAGCGGTGCACGCACGAGAACGAATCCACGACGCTCGATCGAGCGATACGCGCGAGCCAATCGATGGTGTGTCAATCGATCGGTGGTTTTAATTTCGGGGCTTTCTTTTGCAACGACGTGACCGCGTTCGACGATGCAGAACAACAACAACAACAACAACAACGTCAAAAGGTTGAAGAGAAGAGGGGAAGAGGCATTTTGAACGAACGATTGGTCTGGCGCGAAGAGGACGGGTACGAGAGACAGATGCGACTGGCGACGGCTTCGTTCTTAGCGGCGACGACCGTGGCGGTTGGGCAACCGGCGCTCGCGCTGGACTTTGTGGTGGTTGATCCTTCTGGTGCGTTCTCAGCGCTTTCGAAAATATCTTTTCTTATCCAGGGAAAGATATGTTTAGATTTTTTCTCCGCGCGCGTATTTTCTCTCGTTTGCGCGCGCGGATGTATACGTAATATACGCATGTCGTTTTGATATTGAACTGACCAAAATCTGTCTTTATTATTGAAAATGTTATTATTATCAACGCAGTCAAAGAATACATGGACAGACGCGACGAAGCCATGTCCTTTAAATGTAAAGGTGGCATGATGGATTGCGATGGTGATAGAAGAGAATTCGCTCGAAACCAAGCCGCCGGGTTGAAAGAGCGCTTGGAAAAAGGTGAAAAAAGAACCGAATGCACGGTGGAAGAGGCTTGCACGGATAACATCTTAGGCGCCGCGTTAGCTGGGACGAGCGGTTTTACGACCTCGGAGAAGTTTGAGAAGCTCGGTCGACCGGAGTTGGCAGACGCCCCAAATGCGAGCCGCCCTAACTTGGGTTTTTAAACAAACATCATTCGACACCGCGGCGCTTTTACCTTGTACAATAAAAAAATTACTACTGCTACTTCTATCACTCCTACTCCTACTCCTACTCCTTCTCGTTCTATCATTTCTGTTGCTCCGCGAGAACTTGTCGGACGATCCATTCCGCTTCCAACACGATCTCTCTCTCGTTTCTCCCTCCTCCCGCTTCTTTAAACACCTCGCACTCGTACTTCGTCTCCAACATCTCCCTCCCTCGTTTCCACACGACGCTCTTCACTCTCGTTCGACAACCTAAAACCGATCCTACTTCTACTGGTTTCCGAAACCTCATTCGGTTCATCCCCACGTTCAGTTCAAACTTGCACCATTTCTCGCTTTTCCTCGGCGCGCCGTGTAAAAAAGTCAGCAAACTCACCGTGAAGAATCCGTGAGCGATGGGAAGAGTGGGAAGGTATTCCTCCTTCTTCTCCTTCTTGGCTGCTTCTTCCGCGGCGTTCGCGCCGTGAATCCACTGTTGGTCTCTCGTGACGCTCGCGAATGCATCCACGGAATCTTGCGTGACCTCGTATCGTCTCTTCTCGTTCGCGAAGACTTTCCCGACCGACGATATCCATTCCTCCGCGCTTTGGATTTCTTCTTCTTCTTCTTCTTCCTCGTCATCATCATCAGAAAGAAGACTTTTAAAGTTCCGCTGGAGGATGCCGTCCACTCCGACGACGTGCGACGCGAGAACAGCCACTCGTCGTCGTCGGTGGTCGTTCATGGCGCGCGTTCACGAGAAAGTGATGTCTCTCTCTCGCTTCGAAAATGTTTGTTATGCTTTATAGTTACGAGACGTGTGAAACTTTTCCCGAGCTACGAGAATATTCTCTCCATATGTAACAACGCGCGCAGATTTTAACGACGCTAAAAAGAAGAGCGCGAGAAGAAGGTAAAGAGAGAAGATGCTGTCGTGCTCGCCGTGTTTTTTTACGAACGAAACCTGTCATCGACGACGACGACATGGTGATGACAATCGTCTCGGAAGAAGACGAAGAAGTGAATCGTCGTCGTCGGATCGGAAACAAAAAAGAATTCTAACGAGCATCAATGGCAGCAAAAGCAGAAGAAGAGAAAAGCGCGACCCGGCGGATTTCAACAACGATTACGACCTCCTCCGCGCGCATTTGATGAAGGAAAACGGAGGACCGATCGCGAACTATTTAAACTTTCTCGGCGAGAACTCGTTCGGAGACGCTCTGAACAGAAAAGCGAAGAATCTCTTCGCGGTTTTTTACTCTCAGTTTTTAGAAAAGCTGCCGTACAAGAGACAACGACAAGGCTTGGCGGGCGAAGACGTGTCGAGAGCGACGATACGGGACGAATCGGACCGACGATTGGACGAGTTCGTGAAGAGATTAGAACAGGGAGACGAGAAGTTGAGAGAAGACGTGAATCGCGTGAAAGCGTTTTGGATGGAAAGTAGCAGCAGCAGCAGAGAAACGAACAAGAACATGACGGAGAGATACGCGGAGAATCTCGCCTGTCGGACGCTCTCGCTCGCGGAACGAGTGGTGAACGGGACGGAACAAAATACGGCTGAAAATCAAGACGAGATTGCCGTTCGAATCAACGAAATATCCAAAGCGATCACGTGCACTCCGAGAGAAGCCGTGGACGCGTGTCACGTGAATCCAGACGCGTTGTCTACGCCTTCTTCGGCGTTCGTGAGTCGCATGAGCAAGTTGAAAACCGCCGCGCCGCGCGCGAATTGCTGTTCGATGTTCCTCACCGCGCCGAAACTGTTCATGGGCGACAAAGGCGACGAGTGGGTTTCGGTTGTCATCAGAAACGCGAAACTGCTCCGCGAAAAATTTCCAAACGTGGACATCGACGCCGTCGTCGAGCACGACCCCGAGCTGTTAGTCCTCGCCGGTTTAGACGAAGCGGTCGAGGAGTTGTTGTCTTTGTGGACCGCGGAGGCGTTCGCGTTGTCCGACGTCGACAACGATTTCTTCGCGGAAGAGTTGAGCGTGGCGCTGAGAGCGTGCGCACCGAACGGTGGCGCTTTGCCGGAAATGTTTTCTTAAAGAGAAAGATTTTGCCATCTCTGCCGTTGTAATATATCGCCGCGCATCAAGAGTTTAAAACGTGTTTAGTTGTAACATCATCGTGTATCTATCTTCATTAAAATTCGTCGTCGTCGTCGTCGTCTCTTTCGTTTGCGATAAACGACGCGGACATCTCAAACTCGCGGAACGCGTCTGCTGCTGCTAGTACTACTAGTACTAATTATTTCTGCTGCATTCACTCGCGAATTATTCCGAGAGGAGGAGTGTTTGGGGGGATCGAAGAGCAGATAATGTACGCGACCGCATACGGGGGCAATTCACACAACAACAACAATCACCAATTCGCCGCGTCGGCATCGACCCCGAAAAAGGCGGCATCGAGGATAGCAAGCATCGAGAGTAGTAAAAGGAGAAGGAGAAGAAGAAGAAGAAAAAGCAGCGACGACGCGCCTTCGTCTCCGTCCTTGTCGTCTCCGAGAGAAGAACGAGAAGAGGAAGAAGAAGAAGAAGGAGAGATTAAGAGAAGAGGGAAACAGCAACCGCCGCACCCAAACAACAACGCTTTCGTTCCGAAGAGCCAGCAGAAAAACCAAGAAAAAAGAGGAGGAAGAGAAGACGCGGCGAAACGATACGAACTAACCGCGAAACTTTGGACGAATAAACAACCGCACGACCATTATTTATACCAAATGTACGAAAAGTTAGACCGAGACATCGAACGGCTGGTGGTGTCCAAGGACGAGGAGAGGAAGGAGAGACACGTGCAATACGTGACGGATTGGTTGACGGCGTTGGCGAAAGTTCCGGTGGAGGATTATTTACCGGCTGGATTGTATTTGCGGGACACGAGGCCGGTACCGGAGGATGTGCGAACGCGGGTAGATTTGAACGCGTTTTACGGCGATAAGCTGATAACATCCGTGTTACTCGATAAGATTCGGAAAGCGGACGGGAAGTACGGGGCGAATCAAGCGCCGAGGAATAAGATGGAGGCGAATAATTTCCTTTCTGCGTGCGTGAGGAATAAAACATTCGCGGCGCTAGCGCCGGATATTTTACCAGACGTGAAGATTACCGCAGAGGAGTGGAAGCATCACGAGCACGTGGCCGGTACAGCGGTAGAAGCGGCGATTATTGCCGTCGCGGATTTATCTAACGATACGTTGAAACAAGCGGAGAGAGATGTCGCAATCGATGCAGTGGCGAATTTGATATTGGAGGAAGGTATGAAATTCGCAAAGAGCGACGTGAAACCAGCGAGAGCAAAATTTAACGATTTGTTGAGTTTATACTCTGTGAGGTTAACGTCGAGGAGCGTGACTGGGTTAGTGCACGATCCAAAATTCATAGCTACGGCGACAGTGACGCAAAGGAGAGTGTATAGCGGAGACCAACAAAGGAAGAAGTATAAGAACATGCCTTTAGAATTTGGAACGATTGAAGTGGAAGCGGAAGGGACGAGCAGCGAGAACGCGAAAGAGGCGGCGAGCGTGCAGATTTTGGATTTATTGAAAAAGCTAGGATTAGTAGATGAGAAGTACCGGGCGGTGTACGTTGCAGATATTGAACCCGTCTGCGATTTGTGGAGAGAGCATAAGAAGAACGAGATGAAAAAAGACGGGAAGGACGAGGAGGGTGACGTCAGGGAAAAGCAGCGGCGCAAGATAGGGACGTAATATAACTTACTAGCGAATATTTGTATTTAGAATTTTAAAAGGACGTCTACATTGTATATTCGTTGCTGCTGCTCTTACACTACTTTTCTATTGCTACTTTTGCTTTTCTTGTTCGCTTTCTTTCGCGCCGTCGTTGCGTTTTTCTCGTACTGACTGTTGCGAGATTGTTGCGGTTTTCTTTTGCTTTTGTTCTTTTGGTGCGTTTTATTGTACGCCTGTCGCATTTTTTCAATCGCGTCTTCGTCGTCTTCGTCGTTCTCCTCGTCGCTCTCGTCGCCGTCATCAACTTCAACCGATTCATTTTTATTTTTATCCTCGTCGACAATTTCAAGCTCTGAATCCGAATCCATTTTGTCGTAATCTGCTTTCGTCTTCTTCTTCGTTTTCTTCTTCTTTCCTTTTTCCGCTTTCTTTTGCGTTTCGGCGTTCGCTTTCTTTTCCTCTTTCTTCCTCATTTCCAACCGGGCTTCGATATCGTCGATTTCAATTTCTTTCGGTTTCGCCGGTTTGGATCTGCGCATGACGTCGTTGTTATCCATAACTACTAAACTCGTGTATCGTCCGCCACCTTCGACTCGCGCGATTGGCTCGCGGACGCTTCTCTCGTCCCAAACTTTAATAATGCCATCCGACGAAGCCGTAGCGAAAGTGTGTCCTCCGCGTTCAGGAATCTCCGCTATGCACCGAACGCGATTTTCATGTGCGTTTTCAATCGTCGTACTCGCGCTACCACCACCAACTCTCGCGTCGAAAATGCACACGTCACCACCTTCGTATCCAATCCGGTAGATATTCTCCGCAGAATCTATTTTACTCGTCGCGCACAAACACTTGCGGTACCCAATCCTACCTTCCCGTTGGTCTTCTCTCATAAACGCGCTCACTTCGCCGCCGCTTTCGCAATCGATGACATCCAACCACTTATTCGTTAAAAGTCCATACCTGTTCCCGCCTCCTCCACCCGATGCATCTTCCTCTTTGCTGCTGAAAAACACATCAATTCCGCTCTCTTCTCCACCTCTCGTCTTTCCTTTATACGCGACCCGTCCTTTCTTCAAATCCCAAAGCGCCACGGAACGGTCTTCCTTCCCGCACGACACCGCCACCAAGCCCGACGCGTGCACGCTCAATCCGGAGACGCCGTTTCTGTGCGCCAACATCTTTTTCAGTATTTCAAAATCGTACGTTTGCCAGACTAAAATAGTTCCATCCTCGCTCCCGGAAAGCATCCGAGACGGCGGCGGCACTTCGACGATGTAGTCGTCTTCGTTGTAGTCGTTGTTTTTGTTTTTGTTGCTCTTTTTATTCTTCTTACTGTCGTTGTTAAACTTTCCATCTTCAATTCCTGCGCCAATACTTCCACCGCCGGGCTTGGCAAACGCGATGCACGTCACCGTCCCCGTGTGCCCGGTCAAACTCCCCACGTCTGAAATCTCTCCTCTCTTATTCACGTGAAACGCTCGTATTCTGTCGTCGTGTCCTCCGCTGCAAAAAAACGGACCGGCGGCGGCTAACGATTTTATCGACTGCTGATGCGCGTCAATCGTGCACAGAAACTTTGTTTTCTTCTTCGCATCTTCTTCTTCCTTCTTCTTCTCGTCATCGTCGTCGAGAGTGGTGGTAAAGCCCGCGGGACTGAACGTGTGTCCGAAGAGGAAGCGCTCGTACGAGCCGGCTAAGATCGAGTACGCGTTTGCCTCGAACGACATTTTTTTCTTTTTGTTTGTTTTGGAAATTTGGAAGAAATGGAAAAAAAGCGGAGAGAAAGGTTTAGGGTTTATGGTTTAGGGTGTTCATCATTTTTGAAAAATCCTACGTCATCGCTCTGCCGTGAAAAGATATTTCGTTGAGTTTCTCTTCGCGGTGAACTTGTCAACTTCACACTATAAAGAACAACAGCGTAATACAAATCTAAGAGACATAGAAAAAAGAAACGAAACATGTCCTCCGCGTTAACGTTCCGATCGTCTTTATTAGCGATGAGCGGCAGTAGCGCTACTGCTGCGGGAAAGTTCACCGCTTCTTCTTCTTCTTCTCGAATCGCGCGATGCGGGACGACGACGACGAGAGGTGGGAAGCATTCTTCGACGATCTTCTTCGAAGCGTCGTCGTTATTTAACAACAATAAGAAGAACAAAGAGGAAAAGAACACGATGAAGAACGATTGGGAAAAGAAAGCGGCGTCTTTCGCTTTGGCGTCGTTGGTTGCGACGTCGTTGGCCGTCGCGGATTGCTCGGTGTTGAATCAACCTGCGGAGGCAATGACGAATGGTAATGAAATCGTGCAAGTGGCGGGGAGAGGCGGCGGCGGCAGAGGCGGCGGCGGTGGAAGATCGTACAGGTCTGCGCCGAGAGGTGGCGGACAATACAGACGAGGTGCACCACCGCCGCGTGCCGGTTACGGACCGACCGTGATGCCGATGCCGGTGCCAATGTTTTCTCCGTTTGGGTTCGGTATGCCGTTTGGTTTCGGATACGGCATGCCGTTTGGCTTTTTTGGCGGCGGCGGGTTCATCTTTCAGTTGTTCATGTTAGCGTTTATCGTGAACGTGGTTAGTGGGTTCTTCAACGCCGCGGACCAAAGCAGATACGATGAATACGAACGAGACGAGTGGGAAAGAGACCAGAACAGATCCATCGATGAGGACGATTTCTCCGACGACTGGAGAAAGAGACGCTAAAATATAAAAATATATACTTGTGAAATAAAACATGTACCAAACTTGTATCGTACAATTAGAAAAAGCACATCCACCAAATGTACATAGAAGCTAGATTGACTAGACTGGTAGCTTCCTCGATCAAACGGCGGACTTGACCGCTTGTGCTCAGAGGTAAACTCGGCGCCGCACCAACACCAACGACGACGCCTTCCAATCTCGCACCGATGTTTTCCAAAGCCTCTTTTGCTTTCCTTTGCGAAACTATATTCGTGTTACTTTGACTACTACTACTCTTCCCGCGAGTCCACTCGACGAGTGGATCGTGGACGAACGTTTCTAACACAGACATCAACGCCTCGCGATGATTTCGCAACACATCCAAAGTAATCTCACATACGCGTTCGAAGGCACCCTCGTAGCCTCCAACACCTAAACCATCAATCATATTCTGTGTCAATCGGAAAGGAACAACTTCTGGCGTTTCCAATTCTAAACCTTTATCGAACAAACACGAAAAGTCCACGTGGACACAATCACCTGTCGTCGCATCCAACAAGACGTTTTCTGCGTGCCGATCTCCCAAACCAACGATATGGCCAACCATCGACCACACTGCGGAGGTGTGTGCAAATGCTTTGCGCGCGGCGAACCACTTCGATGGATCTTTCCAAGTATCCAGGAACCATTTGTGGAAAACGGGCGGGAACTTTTGTAAGACTTCCTTCCCATACCCGAGCGGTGAGCGTCCTTTCCATCTTTCGTAGATTTCTTTGATGTCGTTGTGCGTGTGGCGTCCGAATATACCTTCGCGCACGTACAAATTTTGCATCACGTGGCGCAAACCGGTCGTGTTTGGGACCCATTCAATGATACCACAGTCCTCAGACAGTGGAATCACGGAGAAAGTGCGTAGATATAACCGTCTTTTGCGGCTTTGTTCGTCGCGAGATAACAGACGGTTCAAGACGGCACAAAATTCCATCATTCTCAAATCTTTTCGCAAGTCATCCTTTGGTTTACACAAAAATGAGTACTCCAAACCATCGTCTCCTATGACGGTAAGTTTTTTCGGCTTTTGCAAAGATTGCAACAGTTGCACGTCGTCGACGAAACCGTAAAAACTTGGCGCGGCGGCAGGAAATGGATTGTGGTCCGTTGGATTTGAATCCTTCGGAGGGAGCGCCGCCGTCAAAGATAACTGAACTGGAATCATAATTTGTGACGGTAACATTGCGCATAAACCAGGGAATTCCTTCTCGAGTGAGAAACTTTTCGCTTGACGTTGTCTAGGCTCTGTCGGTGCTTTCGGTTGAAACGCGCATAGCTTGACAAGTTGGTCACCCATGGCTTGAAAAGTGGCAATTTGCTCGCGGTGGCTGCTCTCTTCGCGAATCGCTTTTTGTAATACTTGTAAAGCAGATCGTTTCCGATAGTCATCACGCGAACGCAGCATTGGAGCGAGCTGCCACAGCGTTTGGTCCGAGTATGCACGGAACAATCGCGAAACTAACGTCTGGATGACGTGCAACACGTCTTCATTTTTGTGGGTCAGGCGAGAGGTGAGCTGCGGTAAAGCGACGAGCCATTTATACAAGGGAAACGCATTACTGTACGTCTTGACGATGAGCGTAATGTCTTCGCAACACTTTTTCGCGCGCTGAAGTTCCTTTTGCAACTGGTGCTGCGCCGTTGTTGAGGTTGTGGAAGTACAAGTTGCGTGCATTCTCTCGTAGTTGTCTCCGGCATCAAACCATAACGTCAACATTCTCGGTATGGAGGCATACACGTGGCGGTGCCCATTTTTGGCGGAAGCTCCGTAAGCTTTCGCTGCTTCAGTGATCAAATCGTAACTGGATGTCACTTCTCTACTATTTGCGAGAGCGTTTGAGCCTGCGCGACCGCCAACCTGATTATTCGCTCTTCGATTTCGTGAGGACGTATTCAAATTCTGGGCGACTGAAGCGCTGCCAATCCCACTCATCGCTTCTCTCCTTTGAGCATCCTTGAGTAGCTCATCCAAATACCTAGCGAGATGAAAATGTGCCTTTTCTCTCGATCCGTAATGGGTCTTTGCACGCTTGTACAGTTCGAGAATTTCATTCTTTTGCTTTTGTCCAGTGACTGCTGCCCAACGAGCGAGCTTGAGCGTTGCTTTCGCCAAGATCTTCGCATCCTCGTCACCTTCGGCGAGTATGTCTTCCGTTATGGTCGTCGTGTTACCTCCCGAACGCGAGCTGTTGTTGTTCTCATCGGTAAAGCCTAGCACTTCTTGAATTTCGCTGACTGCTTTGTGTTGTTTTCCTTCTGCCCAGAGTAACTTTGCTTGCTCCAAGGCTAATCGAACATTGTTTCCAATCATTGTTCGTTCGCTCACACCACTTTCTACTTGTTGCATGGAGTTTCTTGCCTCCAAGAGAGCAAGCTGAGCAGCGCCATGATGACCAGCCGTTCGACATGCTCGAGCTTGCGCCAACCACGCGTTCGCTTGCGCAGGTGCAGCGTGAAGTAAACCGTAGATGCACCGTCTCAAAGCTAAGATAGGCTCACGTGTCTGAATCGTGGCAGGTACTCTCTCTAAGCGCGCATCCCACGCGTTCAACACGGACTGAGCGACCGTAGGAATACCAGATTTGGACTCTCGAGATATTCGAAATCGGTTTGCGGTTGTTCTCGTTTCGGCTAATCGACTTCTTGATGTGCTATTGGTGTTACCCTTGTTAGAAGGTATGCTTTCGTTGTGTCGTGCAAGTTCCAGTTGCATTTTACTCGTCTCTTCGCGAAAAGACCTGACAGCTTCAAAGCCAGCTGCGCATTCCTGCAACAAATGAAGTCGAACCAAACTCGGGTGCGCTCTGTGCCAACTACCTTCCATCGCTGCTGCAGCTAATGGTGCCAAGACAGCATCACGAGCAGATTTCATCGCATGGCGAAAACCTACTTCATCGCAATTGTTTACTCCATTTCGGTTATTTTTTCTTGTCAATGCAAGCATTATGCGTCCAATAGCAGCATCACCATCTGCAGGAGCTTTTGGATTGAACGCAGACGAGGATAAATTCGTCAATAACCCAGACACATCGTCGTCATCGTTGAAGACATTTACCGCTTGATGACGATGTAATCGCGAAGAGAGAATTCCTCCACCCGCAGTGCTCCGAATTCGTTTACGAGAAGAACCGATGACGTGTTCTAACGAGCCCGCCGATGCAGCATTGCCATCATAAGAGTGAATGCCGCCGCCACCTCTTCTCGAGTTCTCGTTATCTAACTTTGTCAAAAAGCTCTCTAAATCATCCCATCGGCCCAGCCGCCACGCTGCATTCGCTCCAGATTCTGCCAGCGCGGCTGTTTCTCTGCGATTTCGTGAGAAGCGACGCGCCGCGAGTAAAGTTTCCGAATCTCTTTGCACTGTTCTTAAATGTCCAAGACCTTTCAAGCATCGAAGTCTTCCCCATTCCGCAGGAGATAAAGCATCACTCGAAGATGATGATTGTGGTGGCTTCTTTGAAAGCTCAGATTCGTAGTGGATCAATGCCTCCTCCCATTCTCCGGCTTCCTCGTGACGTAAAAGTTCATCCTCCACTTTTGGTTGGGCGCGAAATCTGGGCAACGCCAATAACTGGTCCGGTTCAGCAAGACCCTGATATACCGATGCTAAGAATGAGACGTCTCCATCCGCCATGTCGAGCTTTGTCTTTGCAAAATTTGCCGACGCAGGGTTGGATACTGCACCCTGAGCGCGACAGTGATCTTCAAAGTACCTCAGGGCGCGAACTGAAGCACCACAATTCTGCGCCGCTTTTGCAAGTAGCGTTTTAGGAATACTTTCCAGGAACTCCTGAACAAAGTGAGCATTTTTGTGCATGGCATTTGCGCCATATGAATGGCGTCTCGTACTAGAAATACGGACATTAGCAACCCACGTTTCGAGCTGGTCGAGTAAGTGGAATATTGCTTGCGCAGCCAACTCTGCAATACCACCAGAGCCTCCGGAAGCAGATGACTTACTGCTAAGCGCATTATCTCTTCCTCTTTGCGAGCGCAACGCCGAAAATGCGACAACATCGTTCGGGGATATTTCACCTCTGCTCGTAGTAACAATCTGCTGCTCATTCTCCGAAACTACTATACCAGCAGCATCTCTCAACACGGCTAAAATTTCAAGCTCAATGGAGAGCCTTCGCATTCGCGTGGTTTCATCTCCGTCATCATTATCGATAACAATCGGATCATTTTTCTCGTTCGTATTAGCATACTCGTCTTTGGTTTGTCCAGTCAGAGCATCTAAAACCATGTGCGGAAGCAAATACAGCGTCAGGCGTGTATCGTGTCGAAACACTCCCAAACAATTCTCGAATAAATCTGCACACGGACCGCGAGCTTCTATGGCTAGAACACGACACCACTGTTGAATCCATTTCGAGAATGAGTTCACAGAAGAAGACGTTCCATATATCGGACGTGTCGACGGTAGCTGCTTGTTACTACTTGAGGTGTAAATCGTCGTAAGATATGGAGCCAACGTGGTTCTCGCTTCCTCAGGTAACTCCGACCAAAATTTAGCTCCGTCTTTTGTTGATCCTTCTGGTAATACAGCTGTATCCATACCGAAATTATTACGCTGATTGTACAAAAATGTCGCGGCTTCTTCAATTTCAGCTGGCCTGCATTCACTCGTTATGAGGACTTTTTGTGCGCAAAACGCCGTGGCATCAAGCATGATCGCATCTGTTGCACCGCGAACCATGCGAGCTAGGTGATCTACGAGTAAAGTTTGAGCAACTTCTGTGGGCGTAGTGTCCAAGTGTAAGTCGACAGATTCCGGAGTAATACCCAAACGGCCGGGATCAATAGCGCCGAGCTCGCCGAGGCATTTTGCCGCCATTCTTTGCGAGCGTACTCTGGCTTGCTCGTTTTTGGCACTCCCTGTGGATGAATAATCATGCGAGAAAGACTTCAACAGAGCAAACCCAAGATTGCCTACAACTGAATCAGCCGTTGCACCTTCATTTGAGCCTTTCACAAGAGCATTCAATTCATCTGTGTTTTCATGATTGCTCAAAGCGCGATATATTTCCACCAGTGCAGTTTCGCGGACTGCCGCACTTTCTGTTTGGGACAAGGAGTTGGTCAACGCTTGTAGACGAATTCCTAAACTATCTTCGAGTAAATTTGATCTTCTTGCATCATCAAGCTTTGTGTTCGAGTCTCGCAGTCTATCCAGCCGAGGCAAAAGAGGCAGCGAAGCCAAAATTGGCTTTGGTAAAATAGCCTTTAACACGAGCTCATCAATAACGGCTGCCGCTAGATTAGCATCTGTCGTCGCAGAGTGTGCCGAGCTTGCAAATTTTTTCGATGAATCTCCGTGTCCTTCATCGAATTCACTGCTGCTTTGCTTTTCCTGATCGCTACTTTGTAGATACGGGAGCATCGTGACCACAATTTGACCGGCGATTCGCGATAGGTACTCATTGCTATGCTTTGCAATCACTTGCACAAATATCAACCAAGCTCGAAGAGCATCTTTGCGCAAACTCTTACGCTCAAGTGCGGCTGAAAAGTGTGCCATGACTTTTGGTGCAAACTGAGGTAAATGATCTTGGATTAAAATGACCATGATCGCAAGCGATTTCAGAAATCTGCGATGGATCACTTCGTTCCTCTTCTCATCTGGTTCGTACATCAGCATTTCCACGGCAGTGAAATGGGCACGCAAGAAATCTGGCAAAGTGGTGAATTGCTCATCTCCTAGCGCCAAACGACCAATATCGTGGAGCATGGTCTTCAATTCTTTCGCGCAAACTACTGGTTCTGCAATTTTCTCGTTGGCGCCGGCTGATTTGATCAAACACCTAATGAGATACAACGCATTATCTGCGATCAAAGTTTCTATTTCTAAACCTGTTTGCTCTTCGAGAAACTCGATTGCGTTTTTCTTCAACGCTTCATTGTCTCGAGCAGAGAGAAAATCAGCAATGACGACGTACGCGAATTCAGTCACGATAGACTTGACAGATTTCTCTCCTCGAAGCTCAGTTGCGTATGCCCCCAACGTCTTGATATCCCTTTTACGCACTAGCGTTGGGATCGCCGCAGGTAAAAGAGCATCAAGTAACTCTCTTTCTGAGCATTCCACAACCGCTTCACAAAGCGTACGCAACATCTCTTTATTATTAGGGATAATACATCCAATACCTTCCGCGATTTGAGCATCTCCTAACAAAAGCTCTTTTGGTCGAATGTCACGTTTCTTTGCTAGGTTGTGCAAAAGAAGAGCAGCAGTAGATGCCGTGAGTAAACTTTCCCCTGAGTTTGGAACGATATGTTTTACACAGAACATAGCTTCAATCGTTAACGCGTCCCGTCTCGCCGGGACAGTCATGGCAGCGGTCGAAAAAACACGCAAAGAAAGCTCTCGCGCGGTGTCTGTCGGCGCTTCGTCCACTACAATTTTCAGATGCCGGAGTAATTTTAAAGATGCTTCAATCTCAATATTATGGATTGGATTTTGATTCAAGGCCGCAGGCACACCACCCCAAAGTAAGGCGACATTCAAACTGGATTGCCTGCGCAAATTCGAGTTGTTTGCGTTTTCTGCCAATACTTTGATCGCTCGGAAGGAAAACGTCGAAAGGTCAATCTCTCCGCTTTCAAGAGCACTTTCAAGGAGAATTTCACGCCGAGAGAATATACGCGTTGCATCAAGGACAGCTTTTCGCACGCTCGAGCTTTCATGATGCGCTAATCGCCACGCGTATCCAATCAATTTCTTGGCCCCAAATAGTGCAAATGTTTCCTTTTCTTTTCGCAGTCTTCGATCGAGAAAATCTGGACCGCAAGTTAACAAGGTATCTAAAATTCTTCGTAACGAGGAAACCGCAACTTTGATCGCATCTGCTTCCCACTTCTTATCGCCGTTGTTATTACTCCAAGCAGCCGCGCGTCGCTTTTTCGCCTCTTCCGTACCATCTTCTGCCTCATTAATTTCAGGACAGTCGTCGGAAACGAGAAAAATCTCAAAAATTTCAGCATATTCTTCGATGCATAATTTTTCGAGCTCATCGCGCAAGAGCGGCATTCTTTGGACTTCGAGTTCACTCATTGCTTTTGCGCGCGACGTTCGCCCTCGCGATGGTGTCTTGGACTTGGATTGTTGTTGACCGACCGTGCCGGAAGATGCTATACGGAAGACATTGTTCTGAAAGTAGTGACTATCTCGCGACTCTGTCGATCCCCTATCTTGCTGCGATATTTTTGCGAACAACGCGTTCAGAATCTTGCGCCGAGTTTCTGAAGCGCTCGCTAGGTTGATATTCACAACTGAATGAATGGACTCGCAAATGCATTCCAAGTCTTCGTACTTTTTTTCCGAAGCGAGACGAATTGCTGAGATAGCTTTCGACGTCAAGGAATCACGCAAACGGTCAAGATCAACTTCGTAGCTTTTATATGTCGTTCTGGAGCTACTAGTATTGTTGTTTTCTTTACTTTTCTCAATCAAAGTGTCGCTAAGCGAGAGGGCAACTGCGAGACATCCGAGGTCGTAATTCACCCCAATCGCCATCGCCGCGATAGCTTTTGCTGCGAGAATTTCATACCGTTCCGCAACGTCAAATACTTTTTTATTCGCTTCTTCACGAGTCATATCGATCGCTTTCTTTGTCAATTCCCCCAAATCTCGACTCGAAGGTGAAAATCGCTCTGCAAAAAATTTGGCAAATGGCAAAGCCATGACAACCGTTGACTTCACTCGCTCATCTTCGTCTGCAATGGCGCGCTGTAACACACGCCTCGCAAGTTCAGCAGATACCAATGTTCCGCTCGACTTCTCCGTCGACGCTATAAAAGTGATTGCTAGCGCCACAGATGCAATTTTGGACTTTGTCGTACTATCTAGAAGCGCCCTGGCTTGGCGTCGTTCTCTGCTATTGTCCGTGAACTTATTCGCGTTCAGAAGAACCCAACTGACGTGCGGATCTTTCACATATCTCGTGTACGGCCACAACACGACTTCTGGAGTGATATCATGCACGTTGAGCAGTGAAAAATCGTCGACATTTACAAGCGATCCTCCGGTTGTGCTCACATCCATGTTTCGATGAGAGTTATCTTCGTGATCGTGTCGTCGCTTTTTCGTCGTTTCAGCTAGGAGTAAAGCTGTTGCCGCATCGCAAAGCATCGTAAATGCGCAAAATTTCTCCCTAGAGAGAGCTACTGTTTCGATGTCTACGCCATCGCTATTGCTCGCTACTGCTGCACTTAAACTTTTACTATCTTTTGTTGAATTCTTATTTTTCCCGAACCATTGCAACCACGTTGAGACGAAATTTCCGGAACAAGTTCTCGCATCATCGGCAGAATCAGACATCGCAGCAGCTTTAGCAAGGGTTACTATGGCACCAATCTTTTCTAATGTTTTTATATCGCTCGCGCTGTTATTGAAACTTGTTTTCTCCACCTTGACATGTGCATCTGGAATCCACACGCCTGGAGAGTCTGGATCTGTGTTCTTTCGCGGTAAGCCGAGCTGTTCTAACATTGAAATCACGCAAGACTCTGTCCATTTCGCAGCTGCTATTTGACGCTGCTTTTCTTCGTCTATAATATTTGAACTCGCACCATCCCCCGTGGCTTCTTCTCTAAAATATGCTTGATCTTCATAATCGGTATCTTCGTCACTAAATTCTTTCCCGTTTTGTTTTCTATTGTTTCTTCCTGTTTTTCCTGACTGGTGTGGTGCGCGCATGGCTATTGCGAGTATTCCAGAAAAAGCCATCGATCCATCCATAGTGACTGCGCAGTGCATAATGGACGCACACGCTTTCGAACACAATACACCGATAGTATCCGATGCTGAAGACGAGACTAGTTGTTGGCTACTCCTTTGTTTTTTGTTTTCTGTTCTTCTTCGTCTATGCAACCTCACTCTTTTTTCTTCTTTTTCGGCACAGGTGGCGACGACTAAAAGGGCCTCGAGTAAAATTTCTCTCGTATCTCGAGTCTGGCAAACAGCAATGCACTTTGTGAGCGATTCTACGAGCCTCGCGGCGTTGTCAATGATTGTTGATGACAACAACGAAGACGGTTTCTGATCTACTTCGATGCTATTGTTGTTGCTGCTCTGCTGCTGCAAAGTTTGAAAACACAATCGCACTACGTCGAGATTACTAGTATGCTCATCACTGGGATCGAAATAGTGTAAAACGTTCAGCGTGGCTTCAACTGCGAAATCTTCGCGACCAATGTTCTCGTAAAATTCTACGGAAATCGACTTTGCGCACTTCAAAGCGTTCAAGCGCACTTCGTACGAACCAGCGTACGCACTCAAATCTACAATCGCATCGATAGTTTGTGGTGTGATCATCGCGCTCGCAATTTGCGGCGAAACCTTGAATGTGTAAGAAACGACTTGCAAAGCTGCGTTGACAAAGAGATGCGTCGCAGAGACACCTTTCGAGAGGTCTAAAGATATGCACGCTGAACGTTTCAAAGCAGAGAGAAACTCTTCCTCGCGCAGCGCCTCCGCACTCTTCTTCTTAATTGCAGCGTCACTATTTTCCTTTCCTTCGGAATCATTATCCATAATCTTCATCTCAAAGTGTTCCACGATAGCCGCAAAAGACGAAGCGACGTACTCCGCCACATTCGTATAATTGTTGTTATTATAATACGAAGAACTCGCCGTCGCCGTCAATTTTTCTTGCTGTAACATTAACCCCTCCCACGCATCTTCTACTGCCCTCGACGCACCTAAACACAAGGCAATCCACCCTTCCCTATCATCGACCGCGATGAACTGCATCAATTTAGACGCCAACTCCAACGCTACCCTTCTCGAATCCAAAGAAGACGACACCGCGCACGTCCAAGGAAACACGCGTAAAAACACCGTCACCGCCGCCGCCGACGAAAACCTTTCTTCGCGTTTGAACAAGTTTGGTCGTTTTTGCATCGCATCTCGCAACACTCGAAGCACTTCTAGCGTCAAAGACTCATCGTCGAGGCGAGAGGATGACGTCGTCATCGCCGACGCGGACGTTTCGCCTGAAGAAGAAAAAGAAGAAGAAGAAGAACAAGAGAGAGAGAGAAGATTTTTCAACGCGTGAGTATTTTTGAAAAAAACGAGAGTTTGTTGTTTCGCGCGTGCAAAAGCAAAGAAGAAGAAAAAAGCAAAGAAAACGTACCAACATAAACGCCTCGGCGAAAGTGCCTCTCCACGAGCTCTTCGAGCATCTTCTTCGCTCTCGCATCGTCGCCATCGTCCGCTCCTTCGTTTCCTTTTCCTCCCGGAACGTGCTCTCGTTCTCGCTGCATCGCCAACTCGGTTTTAATGTCTCGAACGAGATTTCGCACTGCCCCTCTCGCATCTTCTTCTCGTTCTTCTTCTCCTCTTCCTCGTTCGCGACGCGCGCCGCTGCCGCCCAAAACTCGCGGCGGTGCCATCTCTCTTCTCTCTCTCTGTGTGTATTTATCAGCGCGCGCGTGCGGTGCCCGAACGAGAGAAGGAAAGAGAGAGAGACAAAAAGCAAGAGCGCGCTCTTCGCTTGTTTTTGAAAATTCCCAACACGCCTGTTGCGCTTGCTTTTTGTTCTTGTGAGGTTTTGAGATGTCGCGATGTCGCGTTTTTTTTGTCTTTGCGATGGTGTGAAGTTGGAAAAAAATTGTGAGCACTTCTCTCTTCTTTAAATGAGGTGTTGGATTCACTCACTCACCGGCATTTCATCAGCAAAACGCGCGTGGGAATATCGAATCGATCGACATTTTTTTTGCTGTCGTGGCCCCCTTTCTCTGTTTTTTTTTATAGGAATGCCATCATCTTCCCAGTACCTGCGGGACCTGGTGGCGACGGCGTCTTCGACGACGACGACGACGAGCGCGCGCGGGTCGTCGTTCGCGTCGACGTCGTACGACGCGAGAGAGCAGCCCCGCGGGTTTGGTGGTGGTAGTGGTAGCGGGAGGACCACGACCACGACCACCCCTGGTGGGGAGTTTTTTCATCATCATCACCCGGCGTTGTTTATCCCGTCGGCGAAAGAAAATAGCGCCACCGCTGCTTCTGCCGCGGCGGCGACCACCGCCGCCGCCGCGGCTGGGAAAGCCGGCGTCAGTCCGGCGATAAAAGCCATCTCTGGTTCGTTCGGGGGCATCATCGAGGTGCGTTAAAATCGTATTTTCGCGTTTCGTTGTTTTCGTTTTTTCAAAGAGAGGCGGCGACGACCCGAAGAGTAAGAAAACGCGCGCGCTCTCCCCCGGTGTTTCTCTGTCTTCTCTCGCCAAACGCCCGGCGGCGTCGGTTCGGTTCGCCCTCGCGCGAGCGTCTCTCTTCTTTCTTTCTCGCTCACTCTTTTCTTTAAAACAATAAAACAGGCGTGCTGTCTCCAACCCGTGGACGTGGTGAAAACGCGTTTGCAACTCGATAAGACTGGACAATACAAGGGCATCGCGGACTGTTTCAAGCAAATACAAGCAAATGAAGGCACGAAGGCGCTTTGGAAAGGATTAACCCCATTTGCGACGCACTTATGCTTTAAATATATGTTGCGCATGGGCACGAACGCGACGTTTCAAGCCGGTTTGAGAGACGAAAACGGGCACCTGAGCACGCAACGCCGGATGTTGGCTGGTTTCGGCGCCGGCGTGTGCGAAGCGGTGATGATCGTGACTCCGTTTGAAGTGGTTAAAATTCGGTTGCAGCAACAAAAAGGTGTAGATCCGACAAAATTAAAGTATAAAGGGACGTTTCATTGCGCGAGAACGATCATAGTGGAAGAAGGCGTGAGAGGTTTGTGGTCCGGCGTAGGTCCGACCATCGCGAGAAACGGGACCAATCAGATGTGTTTGTTCACGGCGAAAGCGCAGGTGGATAAAACTTTGTGGGGGAAACACGATGGTGACGGGATGGTATTACATCCCGCGCAATCCTTAATTAGTGGTGGATTAGCCGCAACGTTCGGCCCCATAGCCACTGGGCCCTTTGATGTCATGAAGACGCGTTTGATGGCGCAAGCGAAAGCGCCTCCCGGCACCGAGGCCAAGTACAAAGGGTTCTTACACGCCGGCGTGGTCATTTTCAGAGAAGAAGGTATCTTTGCCATGTGGAAGGGTTTACTGCCGCGATTAATGCGCATCCCACCCGGCCAGGCGATCACGTGGATGGTCGCCGACCAAGTCGTCGGCTTTGTCGAGAGCAGACAAACGGAATAATAATAAAAATAATGATAGTAACAACGCGACGACGCGTAAAAACGAAAGACCGGGCGCGACAGAAAACGACACCAACGAAAATAATACGAGAACTAAGAAAGCATTCCCCCACCCGAGCGCGCGAGCGGCATCTTGTTGTCGCGCGCGCGGCGGGCGCGCTGGATTTTGAATTAATTTAAAGTACTAGTAGAGACGAACGGAAAGAACGAACGAGTCGCGTGTATAATATCCACATCTGACATCCTCTTTATATTGAAGATCTTTTGCCCTTTTTTTTCTGCCGTTTGCTTCTTCACAACAACAACTCGCAAAAGAGAGAGAGAGAGAGATAAAAAAACGTATCTAACATCGATGCTGAAAAGCGCATCAGGGGTGTCCATCGGCGTCGGCGTCGTCGCGCATCTCAGCACCACCAGTACTGAAAAGAAGAGGAGGAAGAATAAGAGCGCGATGTTGTCGCGCGGAGGAAGAAGAAGCGTTCGTTTAGCGAGCGCGCTCGGGAGACGTTGTAGCGGAGGAGTTGGAATTGGAGGAGGGGATAGTTCCCAAGCTGCTCTTGCCTCCTCGTCCTCTTCTTCTTCTTCTTCTTCTTCTTTTTTGGGAAGGGAAGGGCGGGGCGCGAGATCGACGTTGAGAGCGGTAAATGCGACGACGCGGTGTTTTGGGTGTTCTTTTGGCGCTGCGCGCGAGTCGTCGGTGGAACTTCATCGGAATTCCTTCTCGAAAGTTCCCACTGAGGGAAGAGGAAGGAAGACAATGTTCGCGACGCGCTTGGCGGCGTTGAGCACTTCCGCACCTCCTTCTAGCACCCCAGTCTCCGAAGAACAGTCGTCGAAGTCATCATCATCATCATCCGCTGCAACTGCCGCTGCTACGAAAACTAAACTGTATTCGATCGAGGGTATGCGGTGCGGCGGATGTTCAGCGAACGTGGCGAAGACGTTGAACGCGCAAGATTTTATCAAGAGCTGCGCGGTGAATTTAGTCACGAATACAGCCGCGATTACGTATACGGACGATGTCACGGAAGAAGAAGAAAAAGTAGCCGCTGAGAGAGAAAAGCTGGCTATTGATTTGATTGCAAAAAAAGGGTTTACTATGCGCGTTCGCGAGAAAGGTAAGGCTGGAGTGCAGATGGCGCTGGAGAGTCAACAAAAGCGACTCGAGGAAAAGGAACGGACAACGAAAGATTTATATTTGGCATGGGGGTTGACGATCGCGTGTTTGGGAACGCACGTTTCGCATCATCTCCACCAGTTGGGATTGCACGAATACGCGCACGGGGAGGCGGTGACTAGTTTGGCAAACCCGTGGATTGGAGCGACGATTGCGAGCGCTGCTCTGCTCGGTCCCGGGAGGCAGATATTATCGGACGGGTTCGTGGCTTTTAGGAACGGAAGTCCGACGATGAATTCATTAGTTGGTGTGGGCGCTTTAGCCGCGTTCACGTTGAGCGGAGCAAACGCGTTGCATCCGGTATTGAACGAGTACGGCATGCGAACGAATGATTTTTTTGAAGAGCCGGTTTTGTTGTTGGCGTTTATTTTATTAGGCAGAGCGCTCGAATCGAGCGCGAGAGCGAGAGCGGGGAGCGACTTGGCGAGCTTGTCGAGCTTACTTCCGGCCGAAGCGAGAATGGAAATCACTCAAAACGATTCGAAAAAGTTGGATTTAAACGCATTATTGAACGACAAAAAAGACGACGGCGAAGTGAGCGATGTTGAAGCCGATGATGTTATGTATGCTTTCGTCGATCGAGAATCAATCGCTCCAGGCGATGTCGTCCGAGTATTTCCGGGCGAGACTATTCCGTGCGACGGCGTGGTCGTTTCCGGTGCCGCGTCGGTCGACGAAGCTTCTCTGACGGGAGAACCAATTTTCGTCCCAAAATTTAGGAAGTCAAAAGTGAGCGCGGGATGCGTCGTTCATGAAGGCCCGCTTTCCATCATGTCCTTGAAAAACGGCGATGAATCTATCGTCGCTGGAATTCAAAAGACGGTCGAAGATGCGCAAAGCAGACCTGCGCCGACTCAACGCATCGCAGATGCAATCGCCGGACCGTTCGTATATTCCGTCATGGGTATTTCTTTGGCAACTTTTGTCTTTTGGGCTGGATTTGGCGAGACGTTTTTTCCTGGAGCGTTGATGGAGGCGGTCGGGTCGAACGCCGCGGGTATTCCCTGGTGGCTCGCGCCTACGAAATTGGCGACAAACGTGTTAGTCGTCGCGTGCCCGTGCGCTTTAGGTTTAGCAACACCGACGGCGGTTTTGGTGGCGACAAGTTTAGCGGCCAGGAGGGGTATTTTATTGCGAGGGGGCGACGTCCTGGAGCAAATGGCAAAAGTGGATTGTGTCGTGTTTGATAAGACCGGGACACTGACCGTTGGGAAACCCAAAGTAACTGAAATGAAGGTATTTAATAATTCAGAGGATGGAAGTAACGAAGAAGAAAGAAGATTTAGCGCTTTGCGCGTCGCCATGGCGGTCGAATCCGAAAGTTCTCATCCGCTCGCAAAGGCCATCGTGGCTTTTTGTGGCGATGAAATCAGCAAACTCGACGCATCTTCCTCTCCTTCTTTTAAGAAACGTTCGGAGGAAAAAACATCCCCTGGTTTCGGCGTCTCCGCTCTGCTTGACGGCGAAAGGTGTTTTGTAGGCACGCCGAGCTGGGTTCGATCCGAATTAAACTTGTCAGAAGAAACAGAAGAAGAAACGGAAAGTAGAAGCGGCGCTTCGTTTGCAGCCGTAGGTACTGAATCAAAAGGTGTACTCGCACTCTTCCAACTGAAAGACGAAATGCGACCGGACGCCATCGAAACGATCCAGCGATTTAAAAATGAGTTGAACTGCGAAGTGCACGTTTTGTCCGGCGATCGCCAGTCCGCCGTCGACGCGGCGGTTCGAGAACTGAGCGCGACTCCACTCTTCGAGTCTGCTCGCGGTAATCTCTCGCCGAGCGATAAAGCCGCCATCATCGAGAAGTTAAAAAGTTCCGGGAAAACGGTGGCCATGATTGGCGACGGTATCAACGACGCTCCAGGATTAGTCACCGCGGACGTCGGTATCGCCGCCTCCGGAGGTCTCGAAGCCGCCGCGGCTGCCTCCGGCGTTGTTTTAGTTTCTGAAAAGAACGAAATCGCCGCCTCGGCGGACGCGGTCGAACTCGGTCGCGCAGCTTTATCAAAAATTCGACAAAATTTAGGATGGGCGTTGGCATACAACGCCGTCGGCATTCCTCTCGCCGCGGGCGCCTTCCTCCCGGAATACGGCGTCAGTCTCAACCCGAGTTTTTCGGGCGCCATGATGGCGCTGTCCTCGGTAGCCGTCGTGACCAACAGCGTCCTCTTAAAAGGACCGATGGGAAGACTCGGCGACGTCGCCGGGTGGGGACTTCAAAAGAAAGAAGAAGATGAAGAAAAGCGTTCAAATAGTAGTGCATAGTTGTTTTGTGTAATAGTAGTTTAGCCGTCACACGCAGGTAGCAGCCAAGCAGCCGAACAAGCGAAGCGAGCGCAGTTTTTTCTTTTTTTTCTCCAATCAATTTTCCAGACATCGATCGAGAGGGGAACTTCTTCGTCACAGAAATTTGTACGAAAACATTTGTGCAACCGGGAACAAATGACGACGAGAACAGCGAGAACAGACGCTCGCGCTCTCGACGACGACGACGATGACAACAACACCGACGGCAAAGTAGAAGAAAAAACGTGGGAAAACTGGACGCGATGGAGTCGCGCCGCTGGCAGCACCGAAGAAGAGTACGAAGCGCTGTTAGATTCGATAAAAGAAAATAGTAATGAACGCGTTGATTCGTTTAAACAAATAGAATTAGATTTAGCCCGAACCTTTCCAGACGACCGCGATTTCGCGAAAGATGGACAGATGATTGCTCCCTTGAGACGGATTTTGCGAGCGCTGAGCGCTTCTTCCGCCGCGAAAGGATACACGCAAGGGATGAATTTTGTTGTTGGATTTCTGTTGAAGCAGTTGCACACATCTAGGACGACGCGAATAAAGACGACGACGAGCACAGAAGCCGAGTGCTATTCTCTGAGCAAAATGTTCATCGAGTGCGTTCTGACTGGATATTATTCCGACAGCGAGAAGAAGAGCGACGACGCGTGGTTCGCGTTGAAGAGAGATTTGAAAGTTTTAGACTTGAAAACAAAACGACTCTTCCCTCGATTTCACGAGACGTTGTCCACGAACGGCTTTTCGGTGACATTTTTTTGCCCGCGATGGTTTCTGTGTGCTTTCATCGGAGTCTTGCCAGATTGTGTCGTCAAGAAAGTGTTCGATACGCTCTTGTTCCACGTGTCGACGCAGAACTCTTCGCCTTCGGGATGTTGTTCAGAGATGCTCGTGGCTTTTAGCTTAACAACGTTGAGCTTTGTTCAAGATGAACTCGATGCGAGAAGGAAGGACGACATCGATTGTGAAGCGATAGTTTCAGCAATTAGAGACGCGACAAATAGCGTAGACGGTGAGGTTTTTATGAAACGATTCGCTGAAGTATCCTTGTCCTCGCGGTCGTCTTCGTCGTCATTAGGGGAGAACAAGGAGGAGGGAAGAAAGGTAACGAGAACGAGGAAGCGTGAGCGCTACGACGAGGACGAAAAAGAAGTAGAGGAGGATGAGGATGAGGAAAACGCGAGAATGAAAACGCCAAAGCCGCAGATGAGTAGCAAAAAATATAACCACCTGCAACCAACGCCACCCATTGGCAGCGCAGTGAAGCGCGTTTTGACTCCAATCGCGAACTATTTCTTCTCCACCAATGCGAACGAACCGGTCCAGCAGCAACAGATCTCTCCGGCGACGAAAACATTAGCAATCGCAAAGACGCCACAAAGCTCGCGTTTAAGAGCAACGTACGCGATATCGACGAACAAGAAACGGCGAATGGAAACAGTCAGAAACTTCGAAACACCAATTGACGATCCGGAAGGATATGAACGAGATCTTCTTGAATTATTAAAGGCGGAAGAACACGAAGCCATGACGCCAGTTAGAAAAATTACGATAGCACCCGCAGGCGATGAAAATTGCTGCGATACGATACCAACTATGGCAGTTGGATTCTTTAGCCCAAGAGCGGTTAAAGAATTAGGACCGGAAGCGAGGCGTTTGGAGACTACCCGCTCGCCGTTGTCGCCTCTAATGAGCTTTCGCTGATAAATACTTTCAATCAAATACTAGATATAGTGCACATTGCAATCACAATATATACAGAAGTAACTACGTAGATTCACATTTAGTTTCCACCACCGCCTAATGAAATGTGTTGGAGCATGCGGAGCAACTCGTGACTGCTAATCACGTTACCTCCGCCTCCCAAGTTCGTTTCTAATAATTGCGAACGGCTCGGTTTTGGACCGCACAATCCTCCGACTTGTTCCTCGTTCAAACGATCCAAACTCCCACCGTCTTTATTCGCTTCCACCCATTTCGGATTATTGTTCAAATGTCTTCGCATCTCGCTCCTCTCTTCGTCCGTGGCTTCACCAAACTCTCTCAAAGCGTTCGCCAACACCACAGCGGATCCAACGTTTCCTTTTCTTTTGCTCACGCGTTCGCATAGCAAAGCTTCGTCCATAGTCTCTGCCACCTTTGTCGGCAACGAATTTTTATACACATCTCCCGCGGCTTCATCTCTCGCGCATACGACCAAAGGCATCCAAAGCTTCTCGTGAGGACTCGATAACGCGGCTAAAATAGCTCTCGACGCCGCCGCGTGAAACGCGGACGACCACGGATATTCGAACAACATGATCGCCAGCGTTTCTAAAGTCATCGGTTTACTGTCGTCGTTCGTTTCTTCCAATTTCAAATGCGCCATCTTCTCATCAATTTCCAAACAACCCAACTGTAACATCATCGCGATAATCTCTGCTGCTCCAACGCGGTGGCTCCCAATCGCTCGCATCGTTGTCTCCCCGGGAAGAACCTCTCTCGTTTTCGAGCTCCCAGGCCTATACGCCATCCCCGGATCAATCGTCAACGCTTTCGCAAACACCGACAACTCCTTCGCAGCTAATTGCACGCACTTGGGTAAATCTTGCAGATTCAAACCACCATCTTTACTCACGTTCGCTTCGTCCTCTTCTTCTTCATCTTCTTCGTTTACGATGCCAAAAATCGATCTCACGCCGCCGTCTGACGCGCCTCCTTGCTGACTCTCAATCTCCTCTCTGTTCGCCAACTGCTCTAAAGCGTCGTTGCTCAGTTGCCACAACGTCGATCCTAATTTTTCGAACTTTTCCAGCGGATTCTCGTCCTCCACCGCTACTTTGACGTATTGCAAGAGCTCCGAAAAGTCTTCCTCTCGCATGCGCTCCGATACGTCTTCGTCTGTTTCTTCGTCGTCCTTGTACAACTCACCATCGTTGTTCGAAGTGCTATTATTATTCCCACCGCTACTACTACTACTCGTCGCGAGATTCTCTTCCTCTGGAGGCGTCGTCGCGTCTTCGAAAACATCCTCGTCTTCGTCGTCGCTTTGGTTTTCATCCGATGAATCGATTTCGTTATTATTATTCGTCGTCGTCGCACCACCACCACCACCACCGCTGACAGCAGCGTTCGCATCTCCATTCGTCGTCGTCGTCGAAGTCGTCGTCGCGCTCACTTCTTCTTCCGCGGCGGCGGCGGTAACATCTCGCACCACTTTTTCGTCTCCTCCATCAGAAGAAGGTGACGTCAGGCGCATGGATTCCAGTTTGTGCTCCATTGCTTTTTCTTTTAATGATAGTATATGGTATGAACGCGAGCGCGCTTTGAGAGAGATTCTCTCGGCATCAAGTGGGTCTTTTCACTTTAGGGTTTCACTCGAGTTTAGGGTTTAGGGTTTGAGAAAAAAATTCCCCTACTTTACTTTACTGACAAAGAAACGTCAAAAGTTCAAACAGACGACGACGACGACGACGACGACGATGATTACGACGACGACGACGGCATCGACAGCGACGAGAACGTCAGCAGCCGTCGCGAGCGCGGACGTCCGCGGAAGACGATTTTCGTCTTCTTCTTCTGCTCCTTCTTCCTCCTCCATCTCTTCAAATGTGTACCAACAAAACCGCGATTGGAAATCTCTGCGAAAACGAGGAGGAGGAAGATACGCGCGCGCTTTTTCGTCGTCAAAAGACGACGACGACGCGACGAGGTCTTCTGCATCGGGAGTCCGTTACGAAGGCGTCGCGCTTCCCACGTTGCTGAACAACATCCCGCACACGAGAGAAATCCGGCGTTTCTTTTACGACGACGCGACGGAGAGCGTGTTGAGAGCGTTGAAAGATGAGAGAAATATTCGGATGAAAGTGTTCACGGAGTTCCCGGAGATGAACGTCGAAGGAGACGTGTTCAGAGCGGGGACGCTGTTGGAGTTGGTGAGAACGATGGCGACAGAATTGGCAAGAATGGAGAGAAGAGGAGGCGGGGGGAAGCAAAGGGTGAAACTGTGCGTCCAAGGGAGCATGGGGACGGGCGTCTTTCAAGGCTTGCCGTTGGCGCTCAGCGGCATTTCTCGATTAATCGATTTGATGGATTGGGAAGAAGACGTGGCGGATAGAATAAGCAACGGAGCGATTGGAAAAGACCACGCGAAAGATGACGAGGACGTTTTCATACTCATTTGTCCGCAGAATATCGTAGGCTATAGCATATTACCGTACATGGAAGAAATGATGGAAGTTGCAGGAGACCGACCGATGATTTTGTTAAATCCAAAGCTCGGCGACATTCAGAGCGCCGGAAACGTCATGTCCATTCGAGGCAGACAAGGGCGAATGGAATTCGCCAACAGCTGGGAACAAATTTATCATTTTCGCTTGCTTTACCGGAAACCGTTCTTTTTCCCGATTTACGGCGCCTTGAGGAAAAGCTATTCGAGTTCCGAAGAGGAGAAATCGTGGGAACTCTACAAAAGATTCGGTAAAATGGACGACGAGTATTACCAGTTGATGGAAGTGTACGACAAAGAACCAAACCCAGACGAGATGACTAAAGTTATTTGGGCGAAGCGGTAATGATAAAATCGTGTGTGTATATATGCATTCATCCGCGTAACGTACACGAGCGCTTTTTTTTCCGCTGTCTCTTCACATCTGTTTTTGGGTAAAAAATTTCTCGTTACAAAAACCGCGCTCACTCTTCACGCGAATCAATACAACTCTCTCTCCACAACACACGCACATAAGCAAATGACGTCCGCTAATCAAGAGCTCCCGTCCTCTTTAGAAACCGCGGTCCTCGCCGAGTCGGTTAAAATGCCCGACGACGCGCCTTTCATTCGAGGGTACGACTTCGCGTCCACCTCTTCTCCTTCGTCTGCCGCCGACGGCGCAAACAAAAGCGGAGGAGGAGAAGGAGAAGGAAAAGGAAGAATCTGTTACGAAACCTTGCTCGATTCTCTCTTGACGACGGGATTCCAAGCCACCTCTTTGGGAATGTGCATCGACGAGGTGAACAGAATGCTTCGGTGGCGATTATCGGACGAAGAGAGAACGAAAGAGGAAACGAGCGACGATTTGTTGACGGACGAAGAGAGAAGTCAAATTCGGACGAAAATTTTTTGCGGGTTCACGTCAAATTTGACGAGTTCAGGCGTCCGAGAAACGCTGTGTTACTTGGCCAAAAACAAAATGATCGACGTGTTTTGCACGACCGCGGGAGGGATAGAGGAAGATTTCATCAAGTGCCTCGCGAAGACGTACATTGGGGACTTCGCGCTGAAAGGCGCGGATTTGCGAAAGAAAGGCTTGAACAGAATCGGAAACTTGTTAGTCCCGAACGATAACTATTGCAAGTTTGAAGATTGGTTGATGCCGCTGTTAGACGTAATGTTGAGCGAACAAAAAGAAAAAGGCACGCACTGGACGCCTTCGTCGTTCATTAAACGATTAGGTTTGGAAATTAACGACGAGACTTCGGTGTTTTATTGGTGCGCGAAGAACGACATCCCGGTGTATTGTCCGGCGCTCACCGACGGTTCCATCGGCGACATGCTCTACTTCCACTCCTTCAAAAATCCAGGTTTAATCATCGATTTAGTCCAAGACATTAAAAACTGCAACGATGAAGCGTTCCTCGTTAAGCGACCTCGCAAAACTGGATTAATCATTCTAGGAGGTGGCGTCGCCAAACACCACATGGCAAACGCCAACCTCATGAGAAACGGCGCGGATTTCGCCGTCTACATGTCCACGGCGACGGAACACGACGGCTCCGATAGCGGCGCTCGGCCGGACGAAGCCGTCAGTTGGGGTAAGATTACTTTGGACGCGAAACCAGTCAAGTGTTACGTGGAT
>Ga0255776_10000900_pt1 | contig 34165 bp, 30 predicted proteins | sample 071ome_19_FD_179974 | JGI IMG/M metagenome (GOLD analysis project Ga0255776, IMG submission 179974) | Coastal salt marsh microbial communities from the Groves Creek Marsh, Skidaway Island, Georgia - 071413AT metaG (version 2) | ecosystem: Environmental > Aquatic > Marine > Intertidal zone >... | reverse complement strand
CTCGGCCTCGATGATGCGCTCGGCCGCCGCCACGTCCAGCGGCTCCACGTAGGTGCGGTCGGCAACCCCGGGGTCCGTCATGATCGTGGCCGGGTTCGAGTTGACCAGCACGATCCGGTAGCCCTCGTCACGCAGCGCGCGGCACCCCTGCGTACCCGAGTAGTCGAACTCGCCCGCCTGCCCGATGACGATGGGCCCGCTGCCCAGCACCATGATCGTCTCGATATCCGTGCGACGAGGCATCAGGCGGCCACCCTTTCCCGGAATGCGGCGAACAGGTAGGCGGCATCATGCGGTCCGGGCCGCGCCTCCGGGTGGTACTGCACCGACGCCGCCCTGAGCTCGGGAGCGGCGATGCCCTCGACGCTGCCGTCGAACAGGCTGGTGCGGGTGACCTCCACCCCGTCGGGGAGCGAGTCCGCCACCACCGCGTATCCGTGGTTCTGCACAGTGATCTCCACCACCCCGTCCTCCGCCCTTTGCACCGGGTGGTTGGCGCCCCGGTGGCCGAAGGGCAGCTTCTCGGTGCGCAGGCCCAGCGCGTGGGAGAGCAACTGGTGCCCGAGGCAGATGCCGAACACGGGCACCTGGCCGAGTACCCCGGAGAGGGCGTGGATCACCGGTGTGCAGGCGGCCGGGTCGCCGGGGCCGTTCGAGATGAACACGCCATCGGGGCCGAGGGCAAGGATCTCCTCGGCGCCCGTGCCGGCCGGCACCACCTCCACGCGCATTCCCGCCCCGGCGAGGCCACGCAGGATCCCGTCCTTCATGCCGCAGTCGACCGCCACGATGCGCGGCCCGTCATCGCCCAGCGTCCGGCGAGGACCCGCCGCCTCGTGCGACAGGTCGCGACCATCCAGCACCGGGTGCGCCCGCACAAGCGCCAGCAGTTCCTCGGCCCCGACCTCCGTGCTGACACCGCCCCGCATCGCGCCGTGGTCGCGCAGGTGCCGCACGAGGCGCCGGGTGTCGGCGTCCTCCACCGCGACAACGCCCTGCGCCGTCAGCCAGGAGCGGAACCCCACCGCCCCCGCCACCCCGGGGCTGTCCCCGATGCGCGTGGCGATGACCGCGGACGGCCACACGCGGTCGCTCTCACATGCCTGATCACCCGTCCCGTAGTTCCCGATCATCGGGGCGCTGAAGGCCAGCACCTGGCCGAGGTACGAGGGGTCGGTGACCGCCTCCTGGTAGCCGTTCATCCCGGTGGTGAACACCATCTCGCCGAGCGCCGTCCCGCGCGCGCCCGCCGCGCGGCACGGCAGCACCATGCCGTCCTCGAGAACGATCACCGCATCGCCCGTCGCACCGCTCATCGCACCAACCCCGATATCGCCTTGAATTCCGGTCCACCCGCCTGCCCGAGCATCTCGAACAGCACCATCTCCGCTGTGGTCACGTGCGCGCCGGCCCGCGCCACCTTGTCCAGCCCCGCCTGGCGGTTGGCCGCGGTCCGCGAACTCACCGCATCCGCCGGCACGTGCACCGAGGCGCCCCGGGCCAGCAGGTCATGCACCGTCTGGTTCACGCACACGTGCGACTCGATTCCGCACACCACCCAGGTGCCGCACCGGGCGTCGTCGTACACCTCCTCGAAGGCCTGAACCCCACAGGCCGAGAAGCGCGTCTTGTCGATCACCGGGGTACCCCCGGGCAGCCGTGCTGCGACCCCGGGGACCGTCTCGCCGAGCCCCTTCGGGTACTGACGCGTGCTGATGACGGGCCGTCCCATCACGCCGAATCCCTCGGCCAGCAGGCCACACGCCGACACCAGGTCGTCGAACCCATCGATGACGGGCGCGAAGGCCTCCTGGACGTCGACGATGATGAGTCCCGTGTCCTCCCGGGACGCGATCGCCGGATGCCGGCCGCTCATGCGGTCCTCCGGTAGACGTCCTGCCCCCCGGCGATGGTCATCACGACCCGCCCGGTGAGATCCATCCCCGCGAAGGCCGCATTCATGGACTTGCTGGCGTACGGCCGCTCCCCCACGCGGTCGACGGCCGCGGTGTCGACGACCGCCAGGTTGGCCGGTGCGCCCTCGGCGAGGGTGGGCACCGGCAGCCCGAATACCTGCGCCGGAACGGTGCTCATGCGCAGCACGAGGTCCGAGAGCGGCATGCGCCCGCCCTCCACCAGTTCGGTGTTGCACGCCGCGAATGCCGTCTCGAGCCCGATCACCCCGAAGGGCGCCTCCGCGAAGGGGTTCTCCTTCTCGTCGGCCGGATGCGGCGCATGGTCGGTGGCAATGCAGTCGATCGTGCCGTCGACGAGCCCTTCGATCAACGCCTCGCGGTCGTCCTCCGAGCGCAGGGGCGGATTCATCTTGAAGCGCGCCGGGTCGGGGTTGCCATCGATGACGCCCTCGGTGAGCAGCAGGTGGTGGGGCGTCACCTCGGCCGTCACGCGCACCCCGCGCTCCTTCGCGCGCCGGATCTCCTCGACCGTCTCCCTCGCCGAGACGTGGCAGATGTGGATGCGGGCGCCCTCGTAGCCGGCGAGCGCGCAGTCGCGGGCGACCTGGACGGCCTCGGACACACCGGGGATCCCGGCCAGTCCAACCCGCGCCGACACCGCCCCCTCGTGCATCACGCCGTCTCCCGACAGGCTCATGTCCTCTTCATGCAGGGTGAACAGCAGACCGGTGGCGCGCTGGTACTGAAGCGCCCGCCGCATCACCAGGGCGCTCGCCACCGGCACGCCGTCGTCGGACAGTGCAGCCGCACCGGCCTCCGCCAGGTCGCCGTGCTCGGTGAGGGCGTCGCCCTGCTGCCCCACCGTGATGGCCGGGATGAACCCCGTGGGCACCACGGCCTCCTGGGCCGCCCGCTGCAGCAGTGACCCGAGGATGCTCGGGTTGTCGGTGGGCGGCTGCGTGTTGGGCATCGCGAGCACCGTCACCACCCCGCCGGCCGCGGCGCTCGCCGTGCCGGATGCGATGTCCTCGGCGTGTTCCTTGCCCGGAGTGCGCAGGTGCACATGCACGTCGACGATCCCGGGGATCACCGTGAGCCCCGTGGCGTCGATCTCCTCGAGGCCCGCAGCATCACCGCCGATCACCCCGTCGCGCACCACGAGGTCGCCCGTGGCATCGATGCCCGCGGCCGGGTCGAGCAGGCGGGCGCCCCGCAGCACGACATTGGCGGGCGCGCCGGGTCGCTGCGGCAGCCGGACCCGCGGGTTGGTGTCCGCCACGGCGCTCATGCGGCCTCCCTCGCGGCACCGCCGCCGCTCGCGGCCTCGGAGAGCACGTCGTACAGCACCGCCATTCGCACCACCAGTCCGTTGGCCGCCTGGGCCTCGATGAGTGAACCGGGGTCGTCGACGACGGCCCCGCTGATCTCGACCCCGCGATTGACGGGGCCTGCGTGCATCACCCGCTGCCCGGGGCGGAGGCGCGCATGGCTGACCTGGTACATGCGCGCGTACTCCTCGAGCGACGGCACGAAGCCGCCATCCCCCATGCGCTCGAGCTGCATGCGCAATACGTACACGATGTCCGCGTCGGCGATGTCGCGAATGTCCGCGGACACCTCGGTGCCCAGCCCGCTGGCCAGATCGCGGGGCACCAGGGTGGGCGGCGCGACCACGCTCACCCGCGCCCCCATCCTCAGGAACGCCTGGATGCCCGATCGCGCCACGCGCGAGTGCAGTACGTCTCCCACGAACGCCACGTGCAGCCCCGCGATCGGGCCGATCTCGCGTTGCACCGTGTAGAGGTCCAGGAGGGCCTGGGTGGGGTGCTCACCGGTGCCATCGCCGGCATTGACCACGGCAGCATCGGTGTAGCGCCCCGCCAGGGCGCACGCGCCCACCTGCGGATGGCGGATGACGAACACATCCGGGTCGTAGGCCTCGAGCGTGAGGATGGTGTCCTTGAGGGTCTCGCCCTTGTCCATGCTCGTGCCGGCACCCCGGATGCCCACCACATCGGCCGACAACCGCTTGGCGGCCAGCTCGAACGACGTGCTGGTCCGCGTGGACGGCTCCAGAAACAGGTTCACCACCGTGCGGCCACGAAGCGTGGGGACCTTCTTGATGTCGCGGTCCATCACCGAGCCGAACCCCTCGGCGGTGGACAGGATGCGCCCGATGTCGTCGGCCGGGAGGTCCGCGATGCCGAGCAGCGATCGCGCGCTGCTCATTCGGGGTCCTCCAGCAGCACCTCATCGGTGCCGTCCACCTCGGCCAGGTGCACGGTGACCCGCTGCCCGATGCTGGTCGGCAGGTTGCGGCCCACGTAGTCGGGGCGGATCGGGAGCTCCCGGTGCCCGCGGTCCACCAGCACGGCCAGTTCCACCTTCGGCGGGCGCCCGTAGTCGAACACCGCGTCGATGGCCGCGCGGATCGTGCGCCCGGTGAAGAGGACGTCGTCCACCAGGATCACGGGGTGCCGGGTGATGTCGAAGTCCAGAACCGTCTCGCCGACCACCGGCACGACCCCCCGTCGTCCACCGCCCACCCCGACGTCGTCCCGGTACAGCGCGATGTCCACCGTGCCGATGGCCGGCGCCGCACCGGCGAACTGCTCGATGTGCCGGCACAGCCGCTCGGCCAGCGGCACCCCGCGGGTGTGAAGGCCGACCAGGGCGATGGCCGACGGGTCGGGGTGGTGCTCCGCGATCTCGTGGGCGATGCGCGCCACGGTTCGGCGGCACTGATCGGAATCGATCAGGACCTTGGACCCCATGTGAATGCTCTCCTTCCCGGCCTCACGGGACCGGTCTTAAAGGCTTGCGCCGTCCACAGTAGCAGGGCCCCCGGAGCCGACCGCGGTGTCTCGCGGGGCGCGCCCCAGGCGCTCCTGCACGGGGATCAGGCGCGGTGCACCGCGCTCGCGCAGCGGGATCTCCACCTGGTCGAAGTCCCGCGGCACGATCACGCCCGGGAACTCGGCCTCGGCCTCACGACGTGCCTCGCGTGGCTGCACGCGGGTGGACACATGCGTGAGGGCGAGCATCGCGACGCCCGCGCGGGCGGCCAGGCACGCGGCCTCGCGCGCCGTGGAGTGACGGGTCTCCACGGCCCGGGCCGAGTCCTCGTCGCAGAAGGTGGCCTCGTGCACCAGCAGGTCGGCGCCGCGCGCGGCATCCTCGGTCCCGGCGCAGGGGCGCGTGTCGCCGGAGAACACCACGACCCGCCCCGGCCGGGGCTCCCCCATCACCTGCCCGGGCATGACGGTGATCCCGGCGGGGGTCACCACCTCGCCACCGCGCTGCAGCACCCCGAAGTCCGGTCCGGGCTGTACCCCGAGGCCGCGGGCGGCGTCCACGTCGAATGCCCCGGGCCGTGGGTCCTCGGCCAACGCGTACCCGAGCGAACGCACCCCGTGGTCGGTGTGGAAGGCGCGAACCACGGCGCCGTCATCCCGGAGCACCTCGCCGGCGCCCGACTCCTGCACCTCGAGGTGAAACGGCAGCCGGCCGACGAGCGGATGCAGGGTGCGCATGAGATCTGCGAGGCCGTCGGGGCCGATCAGCAGCAGGGGTTCGCCCCGGCCCCTGAGAGCGAAGGTCTTGAGCATGCCCGGCAGGCCCAGGATGTGATCCCCATGCAGGTGGGTGATCAGGACCGCATCGAGATCCACGAGCCCCACCCCTGATCGCAGCAGCTGACGCTGCGTTCCTTCGCCGCAGTCCACGAGCCAGCGGCGCCCGCCGCGGCTGATCAGGGTGGCGGAGGTGCCCCGCGCGGCGCTCGGCACCGAGGCGGAGGTCCCGATGAACGTCACCACGAGATCCACGCTGCGACTCTACGCGGTACCCGTGCGCCGGCCACCCCGGCGGTCCCATGCGGCGCGCCCGTCTACACTGCAGGAGCGAGCGCGCGTAGCTCAGTGGATAGAGCACTGGCCTCCGGAGCCAGGGGTCGCAGGTTCGAATCCTGCCGCGCGTGCTGCTTGGCCCGGGTTGCCGGGTGCCGCGGGTACCATTCCCTCCATGAGCGACGATGTGTGGAGCGTGGCGCTGCCCAACGGCGCCGAACCCCCCTTTCAGGTGTGGGTGAACGGGGAGCCGCGCGAGGAGGGCGCCGACTACGCCGTGGAGGGCCGGTGGCTCAGGTTCTCCTCCCCGCTGCGACCCAAGGTGCGGCGAAAGGGCCTTGGCGGGCGCATGATGCTGCTGGCCGGGATCGGCGTGTACGGCGACCAGAAGGCCGATGTGGTGGACCTGCGCTACCACGTCGGCGGGCAGGTGATGCACGCAACCGACCTGCCCATCCTCCCCCCGACCGCCGAGGGCGCCTAGCCTCGCCACCCCCCGGGGAGCGCCGTGACGACGAGCGGATGGGTGCATGGCTCGCGGCGCGGGCGCGTGGGCGGAGAGGAATTCGCGCTCGTCGTGGACGGCGATGCCGACCAATGCAGCACCGTCGTCGAGAGGCTCTTGGCGACGATACCCGCCGGACAGATCGCGAGCGCCGGCGTGGCCGAACGCCGGGTCGGGGAGGATCCCCTGGTGACCATGGACCGGGCCGACCAGGCCCTGTACACGGCGAAGGATGCGGGCCGCGCCCGCCTTGTGCTCGCCGCGGGCTAGGAGGCGCGCTCGAGCAACGGTGCCGGGCGCCCGAACAGAAAGCCCTGGGCGAGGGAGATCCCACTCCGGATGAGGGCGTCGCGCTGGTCGGGCTCCTCCACCCCTTCGCCCACCACGTCGATCTCCAGGTGCCCCGCCAGATCCGCGAGGGTGCGCAGCACCATCCCGGCGCGCTCCGCGTCCGGCCCGCCCAGATCATGCACAAGCGAGCGGTCGATCTTCAGGCGCGACACCGGCAGGGTCCGCAGGTGGGCCAGCGACGTGGTGCCGGCCCCGAAGTCGTCGATGGCCAGGCCCACTCCGATATCACCCAGGCGGCGCAGCACCTCCACGGCACCGGGCTCGCGGTCGAACCGCACCCTCTCGGTGATCTCGAGGATGAGGGACTCGGGCCGTACGCCCGCGTTACGGAGGTCCGCCGCAACCACCTCGGGGAGGGTTGGCTGGATGCTCGCAGGCGACAGGTTCACGCTCACCTCGTGCCCCCGCGCGCGGCCCGCGGCGAAGTCGGCAAGCGCGCGACGCATGACATAGCGATCGATCTCCTGGACGATGCCCATGTCCTCGGCAAAGGGGATGAACTCGCCCGGCGCGAGGAGCCCCAGCGACGGATGGCGCCAGCGGACGAGCGCCTCCTCGCCGACGACATCCTCGCCGGGTATCCGCACGACGGGCTGGTAGTACACGGCGAGCTGACCATTCGTGACCGCCTTCGCGAGGTCGTCACGGATGGTCGCCGCACGAGCGCGGTCGGTGCGTGCCCCCTCGTCCACGAGGATGCATGACAGCCCGAACGTCTCGGTGCGGAGCAGCGCGGCCTCCGCGGAGGCGACGAGGTCATCCGGCCCAGCACCGCCACCCGCCCCGGTCGTCGCCACGGCGGCGGTGAGGCCGGCATGCAGGCTCTGCCCGGAATCGAGCACGATCGGACCGCGCAACCGGTTCCGCAGGGCCGCGACCACTGCGCGGCTTCCTGCCCCATCGCTGCCCGGCAGCAGCACCACGAAGTTCCCGAACGAGCGCGCGATCTCGGCCGAATACGGAAGGCACCCCTGCATGGCGCGCGCGATGGAGCGCACGGCGCCCCCGGCGAGCAGCCCGCCGTGCGCACCCGATGCGTCGATCTCCTCCACGCGCAACGCGACGGCGGATGAGGGGACGGGCAGACCCCCGTCGGCGCCCGCGCGGCGGACCATCGCGTTGCGCAGCGCGAGGCCGGTCTCGGGGTCGGACTCATCGGCAGCACGCGCCCGTGCATCACCGAACGCGGCGCGGCCCTCGATGACCCCGGCTGCCTGCGCGGCGAGGCGCGACAACGCCGCCATCTGCCGCTCGCTGAGCGCGCGGGGCTGGTGGTCCACCACGCACAGGGTGCCGAGCGCATGACCCCGCGAGGTGAGGATCGGGACCCCGGCATAGAACACCACGCCCGGGCCACCGGTGACGATGGGATTGGCGGCGAAGCGCGGGTCCTGCCGCGCATCGGGCACGACCATCGGCCCCGGTCCGTCGGCGATGGCGTGCCCGCAGAACGAGATATCCCGCGGCATGCGGTCGGCATCCAGCCCCACGGCGGCGGTGAACACCTGCTCGTCCTCCTCGACGATGCTCACCAGGGCGATGGGCGATCCCGCCACCAGCGCGGCGAGGTCCGCAAGCGAGTCGAGTTCGGGATCGGGCCCGCGTTCGATGGCCCCGAGCGCACGAAGGTCGGCCAGCCGGGCAGCCTCGTCAGGCGGCCGTGCGGGGGCCGCGCCGCCGGGAACGGCGACACCGGGCATGTGCCCGTCGTCGTTGTCGTGCCGGGGAGTCGCCACGCACCTTCTTCATCGTTAGCCGGACGTGGGCAAGGCTACCACCGGCAGCACCTGACCCGGGCGCTACGACGAGGCCGTCGGCACAAGCGCATCCAGAAGATCCGCGTCCCATCGCTGCGCGCACGCGAAGCCCGGCGGTGGCTCATCGGAGTCCACCGGGAACGCGGCGAGTGCCTCGGACACCACGCCACCCATGGACAGGGCCGCCAAGCGCGGGGGGGCGTGATCGGGCCGGGGTGCGCCCCGGCCCGCGCAGAGGTGATGTACCAACTCGATCTGGGCCGGCACCGACGGCTCACGCACCGCGTAGGTCCCCGGAGGAGCGGCGGCGGCGGCCAGCGCGGCGGCCGCCGCATCCCGCGCACCCACGAGGGGCATGGGATTGGTTCCCGGCCCGACGATCCGCAAGCGCCGCATCTGCACGCCGCGCGACATGTCACGCACGAGCCCGGCCGGCCCGTACACCCATGGCACGCGGACGACGCGGGTATCCGGACCGCGCAGCGCGTGCTCCGCGCTGCGCGAGGGGATCGCGATGCGCAGCGGACCCGTCACGTCCGCAAGTCCGCACGTGACGGCGACGATCACCGCTCCGCGCGCGGCATCGGCAAGGCCCGCGGCCTCCTCGGCGGCCAGCCGGGCCAGGCGCCGCACGTGACGTCCGCGCACCGGGGGCGCCATGCGCGGAAGGCCGGCGTGGACAACCAGCTCGGCCTCCCCCGCGGCCCGCGCCCACGTGCCGGGCGCGGACAGGTCGCCCCGCACCACCTGGGCACCGACAGCCCGCAGGGCCGTGGCGGCGGCGTCGGACCGTGCAAGTGCCGTGACCCGCGTGCCGCCCGCCAGGAGCATGTCGACCACCGGGGCGCCGACGAGCCCAGCGCCCCCGGTGACGAATGCCGTCGCGGGGTGTTCAGCCACCGGCGACCGCAGGGAGGATCGTCACCTCCTGGCCGTCGGCCACGGGCGTATCGATGCCCTGCTCGAAGCGCACGTCCTGCCCGGCCACGAATACGTTGACGAACCGGCGCAACGCACCATCCTGGGTCACGCGATCGCGGAACCCAGGGTGAGCGCCATCGAGTTCGTCGATGATCGCTCCGACGGTGCCGGGCGCGCACTCGACGGTGGCCGCCCCGCCGGTGAGCGGACGCAGCGGAGAGGGAATGCGGACGGTCACGCTCATCAGACGGTCTCCAGGGTGGTGGGGTCGGCGACGGCGTCCTCGAACGCCGCAACGGTGGGCGCAATGGTGACGGGCTCCACGCGCTCGGCAACCGCATCGAGGGTCTTGAGCCCATCCCCGGTGATGTAGATGACCACGCGCTCATCAGCGCCGATGTCGCCACGCTCCGCGAGGCGCCGGAGCACGGCCGTGGTGACGCCCCCGGCCGTCTCGGTGAAGATGCCGGTGGTCTCGGCGAGCAGGGCGATCCCATCCGTGATCTCCGCCTCGGTGACGGCGTCGATGCCGCCACCCGTGCCGCGCGCCACATCCAGGGCGAACAGGCCATCCGCCGGGTTCCCAATGGCAAGACTCTTCGCGATCGTGTCGGGCCGGACCGGCGCCACGAAGTCGAGCCCCGCGTCGTAGGCCGCGGCCACAGGCCCGCAGCCCTGCGCCTGCGCGCCGTTCATCGCGGGCACGCGTCCGTCCACCAGTCCGAGGTCCAGCAATTCCGTGAATCCCCGGTGGATCTTGGTGTACAGGGACCCGGAGGCGATCGGCACGATGCAGCGATCCGGCAGGGTCCACCCCAGCTGCTCCGCGGTCTCGTAGGCGAGGGTCTTCGATCCCTCGCTGTAGTACGGACGCACGTTCACGTTGACGAATGCCCATGGACGATCCGCGGCGAGCTCCATGCACAGGCGGTTGACATCGTCGTACGTGCCGTCCACGGCCACCAGCGTGCAGCCATAGATGCCCGTGGCCACGATCTTCTGGTGCTCCAGGTCGGCCGGCACGAATACGTAGGACTGCATGCCGGCGGCAGCCGCGTGGGCCGCGACCGACTGCGCGAGGTTGCCGGTGGACGCGCATGCCGCGACCTGGTACCCGAGCTCCCGGGCCTTCTGGAGCGCCACGCTGACCACCCGGTCCTTGAAGGAGTGCGTGGGGTTCGCCGTCTCGTTCTTGACCCATACCTCGCCCAGCCCGAGGCGCTCCGCGAGCCGAGGCGCACGCACCAGCGGACTCAGCCCCACCGGCAGCCCCGCGGAGGGGTCTGCCGGGGCGCACGGCAGAAGGTCCGCGTAGCGCCAGATCGACGGCGGGCCCGCCTCGATGGACGCGCGCGTCACATTGCGGCCCAGCGCGTCGCGGTCGTACACGACTTCCAGCGGCCCGAAGCAGAACTCACACGCGTACGACGCGCCGAGCGGCAACTCCTCGCCGCATTCCTTGCAGCGGAGGCCGCGGGCCCCGGTTGCACGTCCCTCACTGCTCGTCATCCTCGTCTCCTCTCGTCGCCGGGAGTACGAGGGTGCTCCGTATCCGAAGCCATGCCCCGTGCATCTCCCAGGCACGAATGCCTGCAGGAATTGGCACCTGGCGCTCTTGCGCTGGTTGCCGCGGTTTCACAGGGCCATGTCCCTCCACCGCTCTTGATGCGTAAAGCGCCGCGGACGGTAGCCGACGGCGCGGCGGTCGTCAACGGCCGCATCCCGTGGCATGCGCGAAACACGGAAACCCCTGCCGCGAACCGTCCGGGCCGCGCGGTTACGATGCGACGACCGTGATGACCGAGCCCTCTCCCGACACGGACGCCGACGGGGGCGCCCCGGCGCAGCCGTCGCGCTTCCTGTTCCTGCGCCGCCGCCCGGCCGCGCAGGCGGACGCACCGGCGGACGGGGCCGGCGCGTCCGGGGACGCAACCGATGGTGCGACGGAGGACGCCGGGTCGGCACCAGACCGCGCCCGGCCGGGCGTGCTGCGCAGGCGTCGGCGCCAGTTGACCGCCACCTACGAGCAGGCCGTGTTCGACCTGGGTGGGCTGGCGATGGAGCTGCACGCCCGCGGCCTGCTGGCCGAGGCGGTGATGCGCCGGAAGGCCGCAGAGGTGGCCGACATCCGGACCCAGATCGAGGAACTCGACGCCCGCCTCGAGGACGTGCGGCGCGAGCGCCGTCAGGCCGGCCGCAGCGGTGGCATCACCTGCCCCCAGTGCGGTGCCCGGTCACAAGCAGGCGCGAACTTCTGCGCGTCATGCGGCGCGGCCCTGGCGCCGGCGGGCGGGACGGACGCGGGCCCGGACGATGCCCAGGCGACAGCGGTGATCGTGGAGGAGCAGGTCACGACCGTGATCGTCGAGACGGAGGCCGATCCACAGCCGACGACGGCCATCCCCCCACAATCCGGCGGGGACGACTGATGCCGGAGAGCCCTTACCCGGGCCCTCCCCCGCCCGGCCCCGTTGCCGGCTCCGGCCCGGCTGACGGCGACGCACCCGCCGAGTCCGCTGCAACGCCGCAGCCCACGTCCTGCGCCGTCTGCGGCGCCGAACTCGACCACGGGCAGAGGTACTGCCTGGAGTGCGGCTCACCAACCCCTGCGGCCCCGCGGCTGCGCCGGGGTGCCGGGGGGCTTGCCCTCGTGGCGGCGGGACTGGCGCTGCTCGGCGCCGGTGCGGGCGCGCTGGCCTACGTGGCCTCGTCGGACGGCGAGTCCGCCGCCGTGGTCCCCGCACCCGCGCCGGAGACCACGTCGATCATCACGGTGCCGACCGTGCCCACGCCGACCACCGAGACCGACTCGAGCCTGCCCGGCGACGACACCGCCACCACGGGCACCCTGCCGATGGACACCACGTTCACCACGCCGCCCGTGGACACCACGTCGTCCCTGCCGGTGGATACCACCGCAGCCCTCCCCGACTCCGGGATCATCACCGAGACCGGGCCCACGGGCGGCGGCCAGACCACGGATGAGTTCCCCATCGACGACGGGGACTTCGTGGATCCGGGCGGCGACGGCACGGGTGGGGGCACGGGGACCGACGACTGGCCCGCCGGTACGTCGGGCTGGACGGTGATCGTCGCCAGCGACCGCACCGAGTCGGGCGCGCAGTCGGCGGCCAGCCGCCTGCAGTCGCAGGGGCAGCCCGGCGGGGTGCTGTGGAGCTCCGACCACCCGCCGCTGAACCCTGGATACTGGGTGGCCTTCTCGGGCACGTTCACCACGCGCTCCGAGGCCCTGTCGCACGCACGCGCACTGGTGGGCACCTGGCCCGGCGCGTACCCGCGGCAGGTCGACTCCTAGGACCGCCCGCCGCTCCCCCTCAGCCCGGCAGGCGCACGGGCACGTCGTCGCCGGTGCTGCCGGCATCAGGGAGCAGGACGAGGCGCGCGGGGCCCAATCCGGCGGCCCGCACCGATACGCGACCTGCTGCATCGACGGTGCCGCGACCCACCACGCGCCGGCCGATGCGGACCTCCGCCTGGGCACCCGGCGCAGGCGGGCGGGTACGCGCCCGCACCAGGGCACGCCCACCCGATGGGCGCGCCGATACCCCGGAGAGCCGCACCGGCCGGACCGGCGTGCCGACGCCGGCCACCACGAGGCGCCGCCCCGGCCGGGGCACGACGGTCACGTCCATCACCACCCCATCCGGGCCGGGACGCACGGGCACGTGCACCGCCGTCCATCGCGACCACACCGCGCTACGCCGCACGGTGCGGGCGCCCGCACGGGCGCGCACGACGCCCGCGCCCCGCACCACCAGGCCCAGGCGCGACACGCCCCCGGGCACCTCCAGCGACGGGGTCTGCATGGCAAGCACCCCATCGCGCGAGCGCACGCCCTTCCGGCCCCAGGCGCGGATGATTCCCGGAAGACCCCGCGCGACCTGCCACCCCGGGAGGACCTCCTGCACCGGCCCCACGGACCGCACGTACAGCCGTCGGCCGAGGGACGTGATCGGGTCGAGCACGACATGCACCGTCTGGCCACGCACCGCGCCGATGGGCACATCGTGCACGCGTACGGCTCGCGTGGGCTCGATCGTGCCCAGCGCGACCTCGGGACCGCCGTCCACCGGGCGGGCACGGACGTCGATCAGGGCGTTCGCGCCGGGCACACCCAGCCGTACCGGCAGGGATTGCCCCGTGGCGGGCACGGTGACCGGCGGGGTGACCACGCTGGTGTTGTCCGCTGCCTGCACCAGCGGCCCGCCGACGAGGTCCAGTGACGGCCCCACGGCACCCCACCCGGAAAGCCCGCTGCCCAGATCGCCATTCGGCACGGCGAGCAGATCCTGGCCCGGTGCGATGGGCGGGGGCGCGGCCACTGCCCACGCGCCCGCAGGGGCGACGGCGGTGACGGCAAGGGCGAGCAGTTGGCGCAGGACGGTACTCCCGGGTCGGGGTTAGATTCCCCGGCCATGGTAGATCCCACCCGGGGCGGCGCCCCCCTGACGCTGGTCGGAGTGGACGTGGGAGGTACGTTCACCGACGCGGTCGTCGTCGTGGACGGCCGTGTGCATGTGGCGAAGGTCCCGACCACCCCGGATGATCAGGGCGAGGGCGTCATACGCGCGGTGCTGGCCGCGCTGGGCGCGGCCGGCAGGACTCCCGCAGATGTCTCGCGCATCGCCCATGGGATGACCGTCGGCACCAATGCGATGCTGGAGGGCACCGGCGCCCGCACGGCGCTCGTCGCCACGGCCGGCCATGAGGACGTGCTCGAACTGCGCCGCCAGGACCGGGCCTCGCTCTACCGCCTCGACGTGGACCACCCGCCACCCCTGGTCCCGTCCGACCGCGTGATCCCCGCTCCCGAGCGCATGGGCCCTGCCGGCGTCATCACGGCACTCACCGAAGAGGGCGTGGAGGCCGTCGTCGATGCGGTGCGCCGCGTACGCCCCGAGGCGATCGCCGTGGGACTGCTGTTCGCGTATGCGGATCCCACGCACGAGCGCCGGATCACCGCGCGCCTGCGGGAGGCGATCCCGGGCGTTCACGTGTCGGCGTCATCGGATGTGCTGCCGGAGATCCGTGAGTACGAGCGGATCGCCACCACCGTCCTGGACGCATACCTCACGCCGGTGCTCGCCGACTACCTCGGCGCGCTCGGCCGGCGCGCGCACGCCGCCGGCCTGCCCTCCCCCGGCATCATGCAGTCGAACGGCGGACTGCTGCCCCTTGACGACGCGGCCTCCCACGCATCCCGCACGGTGCTGTCCGGCCCGGCCGGCGGCGTGGTGGCGGCGGCGGACGTGGCGCGGGCGGATGGGGCACCCGTGGCCCTGGCCTTCGACATGGGAGGGACGTCGTGCGACGTCGCACTCATCCGCGATGGCGCGCCGGGGCGCGCCCATGGACGCGTTGTGGCCGGGCACCCGGTGCACCTCCCGATGCTGGACATCGAGACGGTATCCGCCGGGGGCGGCAGCATCGCATGGGCCGATGCCGGTGGAGCCCTCCGGGTGGGCCCGCGATCGGCCGGCGCAGTGCCCGGGCCGGCCGCGTACGGACGCGGCGGGGTACGGCCCACCGTGACCGACGCCAATGTGGTACTCGGACGCCTGGGCGGGGACCTCGGCATCGGCGGGACCATCGTGCTGGATGAGCGGGCCGCGCGGGGCGCGGTGGAGGAACTTGCCGCGGAACTCGGGATGACCCCCGGGGAGTGCGCCCAGGGGATCGTGGACGTCGCGGTGCAGCAGATGGTCGCCGCACTGCACGTGGTGAGCGTGGAACGCGGCGTGGACCCCCGTGGGGGCGTGCTGATCGCCTTCGGCGGCGCCGGCCCCCTTCATGCGTGCGCGGTCGCCGAGGGCCTCGGGATGTCACGGGTCACCTGCCCGGCCACTGCGGGAGTGCTCGCCGCGCTCGGGATGGTGGTTGCCGGGGAGCGACGCGATCACGTGCAGAGCGTTCTGCTGCCCGTGACGGAGGGGTCAGGGCTCGCCGCCGCGACGGCGCCCCTCATCGCGCGGGCGCGGCGCGAGGTCCCGGGCGGGCGCGTGGAGGTGGCAGTGGACTGCCGGTATGCCGGGCAGAGCCATGCCCTCACCGTGCCCTGGGACCCCGGTGACCCCGAATCCGACCTCGCCCATGCGTTCCACGACGCCCATGCGCGGGTGGCTGGCGGCGCGCTCCCCGATGCGCCCGTGGAGGCGGTGTCGGTGCGGGTGGCGGCCATCACGGATGGACCGGCGCCTGCAATCCACCCCGACCGCTCCGGGTCCCGCGAGGTGGTCGGCCCCACGGCCGTACCGATGGACGGCAGCACCTGCTGGGTCGCCACCGGATGGAGCGCCGCGGTGCACCCCGACGGCACGGTCCGGATGGAGCGGTCGTGAGCGGACTGGATCCGGTGGGCCTGCAGGTGTGGGGTGCCGCGCTGCGCGCCGTGGCAGACGAGATGCAGGCGGCCCTCGTGCGATCGGCCTTCAGCGTCACCATCAAGGAGCGGCGGGACTGCAGCACCGCGCTGTTCGACGGGGCGGGCCGGATGATCGCCCAGGCCGATTCCATCCCGGTGCACCTCGGCGCAATGCCCGAGGCGGTCGCGGCCGTGATGGCCGCGGGCGCGCAGCCCGGCGAGGCATGGATCGTGAACGACCCGTTCACGGGCGGCACGCACCTGCCCGACCTCACCGTGGTCTCGCCCATCGCGGTCGACGGACAGACGCTGGCCCACGCCGTCACCCGGGCACACCATGCAGACGTCGGCGGCATGACCGCCGGCTCCATGCCCGCCGGGGCGACCGAGCTCCTCCAGGAGGGCCTGGTGATACCGCCGGTGCGCCTGGCAGGCCCCGGGGGGCTCGACCGCTCGGTCATGGGGATCATCCTCGCCAACTCGCGCACGCCCGCGGAGCGGCGCGGCGACATCGCCGCGCAGGTGGCCGCACATGACCTGGCCGCGCGGCGCATGGTGGAGATCGCCGCCGCACGTGGTGGCCCGGTGGCCGTGGCGGGCGCAATGGACGCGCTGCTCGCCTATGCGGAGCGGCGCACGCGCGCCGCCATCGCCGCCATGCCGGACGGGCAGTGGACGCGCGCAGAGGCGCTTGAGGGCGATGGGGTCACCGACGACGACCTGACGATCCGCGTGCGGCTGACCGTGGAGGGCGACGCGATGTGCGTCGACTTCACGGGAACGGATGCCGCAGGGCCGGGCAACCTGAATTGCCCCATCGCCGTCACGCGGTCCTCGGTGTTCTTCGCCGTGCGCGTGGCCACCGACCCGGATATTCCCGCCTCGGCGGGCGCCTACGCCCCCGTGCGCATCATCGCCCCCGCGGGCTCACTGGTGAACGCCCCACCCGGCGCAGCCGTGGCCGCCGGCAATGTCGAGGCATCCAGCCGCGTCGCGGACGCCGTGCTCGGCGCCCTCGGTGGGGCTGTGGACGTGCCGGCCCAGGGCCAGGGCACGATGAACAACCTCACTCTCGGATTTGCCGGGCGTGTGTACTTCGAGACCCTCGGCGGCGGACAGGGCGCATCATCCCGTGCCCCTGGACCGTCGGCCGTGCATGTGGCCATGAGCAATACCCTCAACACCCCGGTGGAGGCCCTCGAGGTCGCAATGCCCGTGCGCGTCGAGCGCTACGCCGTTCGCCGCGGATCGGGCGGCGACGGGGCCCGCAGGGGCGGCGACGGCGTCATCCGGCGCATCCGGGTGCTCGAGGACGCCGACGTGTCGCTCATCGCCGAACGGCGCCGGTCGGCACCAGCCGGTGCGGCCGGCGGGGGAAGCGGCGAGATGGGCCAGACCTTGGTCGATGACGTGCCCGTGGCGGGGAAGTGGCGGGGACGGCTTCCCGCCGGGTCGGTCATCGAGCAACGCACCCCGGGCGGTGGTGGTCACGGCGCGCCCGGCGCGCGCTGACCGGCTACTTCGCCAGGTCGGTGCCCACGATCACCACGGCGTCGGCGGTTCCGATGCGTCCCTGGGCGAGGGAGTCCACCTCGACGGCCCGGGTGATCCCCAGGTCCTTGGCCAGGTTCCACCCCACCTCCTTGCGGCCCTTCACGTACTGCACCTGGGACTCCGTGAGCCCCTGCTTCGAGGCGTTGTCCACCACCCCGAGGGTGTAGCCGTCGGCCTGAACGCGCGGCGCCACCTTGTTTGCGGCCGCGCCCGTGACATTGCTGGCGTTCAGCACGGCCACGGTGTACGCCGCCTTGTTGGCGAGCGGGGGAACGTCCTCCGGCACGATGCCGCTGTCGGTGGTGGTGGTTCCCGTGGATGCCTGCGTCGTGGACTGGGCCGTGGTCGGGCTGCCACCGGATCCGTCGTCGCGGATGAACAGGTACCAGCCCCCGGCGCCAAGCAGGCCGATCACCACGATGGCGACCGCCCCGAGCACGAGGCCGCGGCCCGCCGAATCATCGGCGTCGCCCGCTCCGGCCTCGTCCGCGCGGCCGCGCGACCTCCGGGCCTCCTTCTCCGCGGCCTTCGCCGCGGCCGCCTGGCGCGCCGTCTGCCGGGGTTGGGCGGGGTCCGGCGCCGGCGCGGCGCCCGGCGACCCGTCATCGGGCGCCGACGGGGGCGGGGCGGCTGCGGCCGGCTCGGCCGGCGCCCCCGCCTCGGTGGACGCCTGCGCGCGGACCGCACGCACCCGCTCCAGCGATGGCGCGGCGGCGGGCGGCACGGGCGGGCCGATGCGCTCCTCGAGTTCCTTGAGCGCGCGCCCCTGGCGGAGGATGATGACGGCCAGCACCACGAAGGCGGCCAGGCCGACTCCGGCAGCCGCCAGGATGATGATGTCCACTGCGTCCACTGCGGGGGGACGCTACCAGCAGCGCGGGACGGTCAGGCGCCCGGGGTCACCCGGTAGGCGTCAAACACCGAGTCCACGTTACGGAGTTGGCTCGTGAGGCCCCGCAGGGTGTCGACGTCCGCCATCTCCAGCACGAAGCGATGGCGCGCCATCTGGTCGTCCACCTGGCAGTTCGCCGCAACGATGTTCACCCCGTTCTCGGCGATGGTGCGCGAGATGTCCTCGAGCAGCCGGTGCCGGTCCCATGCCTCCACGGCGAGCTCCACGCGGAACGACTGCCTGCTCTCCCCTCCCCACGCCACGGGCGTGAAGCGCTCGGGGCTGCGCATCAACGCGCGGGCATTCGGGCAGTCCTCCCGATGGATCGTGATGCCGCGCCCCAGCGAGATGTACCCGACGATGTCGTCGCCGGGCACGGGCTTGCAGCACTTGGCCAGGCGCACCATCACATCGGCCACGCCCTCGATCTCGATGCCGAGGTCGCTCGACGGGGCCGACTGCCGGGCGCGGCCCTCGCGCGCGTCGGGCAGGGCAGGGGCCGCCTGCACCTCGGCGTCGTCGTGCTTGATGCCCGCGATGACCTTGTTGACCACGACCTGCACGGACGTCTTGCCCGATCCGAGCGAGATGTAGAAGTCCTCGGCGCGCTTGAACCCCATCTCCTGGATGACCTCGGCGAACAGTGGCGACCCGACGATGCGCTGTGATGGCAACCCCGCCTTGCGCAGGGCATCCTGCAGCAGCTCACGCCCGTGGTGCTCGGCATCCTCACGCTGTTCGCGGCTGAAGAAGGAGCGGATCTTCGACCGGGCCTTGGAGGTCTGCACCACCGACAGCCAGTCCCGCGAGGGCCCGCGCGGCGCCTTGGACGTGAGGATCTCCACGAAGTCGCCCGACTCGAGCGTGTGGGTGAGCGGCACGATGCGGCCGTTTACCTTGGCCCCCACGCAACGGTGCCCCACGTCCGTGTGCACGTCGTAGGCGAAATCGAGGGGCGTCGCCCCGGCCTGCAGCGCGCGGACCTCGCCCTTCGGGGTGAAGACGTACACCTCCTGCGAGTACAGGTCGCTGCGCAGGCTCTCCATGAACTCGCCGGGGTCCGTCGTGTCCTGCTGCCAGTCCATCATCTGCGAGAGCCATTCGAGCCCGTCACCCGAACCGCCGCTGCCGCGACCCTCGGCCTTGTACATCCAGTGGGCCGCCACGCCGTATTCCGCGGTGTGGTGCATCTCGGGGGTGCGGATCTGGATCTCCAGCGGCGTTCCCTGCGGCCCGATCACCGTGGTGTGCAGCGACTGGTACATGTTCAGCCGCGGCATGGCGATGTAGTCCTTGAACCGCCCGGGCATGGGCTTCCAGAGCGAGTGGATGATCCCCACCGCGCCGTAGCAGTCCTTCACCGACTCCACGATCACCCGCATCGCGGTGAGGTCGTAGATCTCGTTGAACTCCTTGCCCTTGCGGGTCATCTTCTCGTAGATCGAGTAGAAGTGCTTCGCGCGCCCGGTGATCTCCACGGGCTCGATCCCCACCTCGCGCAACTCCGCCCGCAGGATCTCGCCTGCGTCGTGCACGTAGTCCTCGCGGTCACCGCGCCGCTGGTTGACCATCTGCTGGATCTCGGCGTAGCGCTTCGGATGCAACGCGGCGAACGAGAGGTCCTCCAGTTCCCACTTGAGTGACTGGATACCCAGGCGATGGGCCAGCGGCGCGTAGACCTCCAGCGTCTCGCGCGCCTTCTGTATCTGCTTGGACTTGCTCATGTACGACAGCGTGCGCATGTTGTGCAGGCGGTCGGCAAGCTTGACCAGCAGCACGCGGATGTCCGACGACATCGAGATGATGAGCTTGCGGTAGTTCTCGGCCTGCCGCTCCTCCTGGCTCTCGAAGTGGATGCGCGTGAGCTTGGTGACGCCGTTGACCATGGCCGCTACCTGGGGACCGAACGCCGCCTCCACGTCGTCCAGCGTGGCGCCGGTGTCCTCGACCACGTCGTGGAGCAACGCTGCCTGGATGGTCTCGGCATCCAGCCCAAGGCCCGCGGCGATGCGCGCCACGCCCAGAGGGTGCGTGATGTACGGCTCGCCGGAGTGCCGCTGCTGGCCGCCGTGCCGTTCCTCCGCGAAGGCATACGCGCGACGGATGGCGTCACGGTCGCAATCGGGGTGGTGCGCCTCGACTTCGCGCACGAGGCCCTCCAGGTCGGCGTCGCCGGTGGGCGACGTGAGTCCGAGGTCTGCGAGGGGAGTGCCCATGGCCCCTACGATAACGCGCCGGTCATGCCATGCAGCGCATCCGGCACGGCCCCGAACAGGTCGGTGGTCATGGCGCGGCCCGCCATGGCGGCGGCCTCGTCGGCCAGGGCACGGGCACGACGCCCGACTGCCCCGGCCGCGAGGTCCGCGCGGGGGGCGCCCGCCACCACGCGCACCCCGTCGTCACCCACCATCACCAGGCCCGCCTCGGCAAGGGCCGCGAGGGCCACCGCCACCGCGCGGGGCGCGCGGACGACCGGGCCGGCGCCGGCGAGCGCCGCATCGGCAGCCGGCCCCCAGGGCAGCAGCGCCCCGTCCGCGGGCAGGCCCGGCCAGATGCCGGCGGCTACGTCCCGCACGGCGAGGTCGGCCTGCATCACGCGCAGGGCGAGGTCGACCTCGTCGGGACCCCACGCCAGGTGCACGGTGCGCCCGGCGGCGGCTGCCCGCAGCCAGCCCGCATCGACATCGGTCACGGGCGGGTCGATCACCACCAGGTGCACGCCCGTGGGCAGGTCCACCTCGCGCAGTGCGCGGTAGTCGAGCAGGGCGAGCACGCGCCCGCCGCGCGCGAGCGCGAGGCGGTCGCGGATGGCGGCCGCATCGCAGCGGTCCCCCCCGATCACCGCGGCATCCACCCCGAGCCGGCCGGGGGCGAGAACATCGCGCAGGGCCGCGCGACGGCGGGGAATGTCCGCGACCACCGCGGCCACACCGGCATCGGCGTATGCCAGCGCGCACACCAGGGCGAGGCCACGCCCCTCGCCGCGGCGGTCCCGGACCATGGCCGGGGGCGCGATTCCCGCGACGGGTGCGGTGGGGCCGAACGGGTCGGCCACCATGTCGGGCAGGTGTGCAGGGTCCAGCCGCCACGCGCATGCGGTGCTGCAGGCCGCGGCGCAGGCACCGGGCGGATCCGGACCCGAGGGCAGCGGGGCGAGCGCGTCGAGGGAGACCCGCGGGCCCGTGGTGTCCTGCCAGCGCTCCACCTGCAGGCGCGCGATGGCGTCAAAGCGCGTGTCGGCGCCCGCCTCCTCCAGAGCGACCGCATCACGGCCCATCGAGAAACCGATCGCGGGCGCCGTCACGCCGCCCGACACCAGGCGCGCGCGCAGGTGACGGCCCTCGCCGACGCGGCTGACCCCGGTCACCGCGCACCCAGGGACCACCAGCTCGGGCTCGGGGTTGCCGCGCCCGAACGGGGCAAGCGCCTCGAGCGCCTCCGCCGTCGCGAGCGTGAGGTCGGCGCCGGCCACGACGGCATCCACCGCCCGGGTGCGGGCCCGGCGCAGGTCTGCCCGCCTGCCCGCCGCGGCGGACTGCAACTCCTCGCGGAACGCGGGGATGTCATCGGCGGCAAGGGACACGCCCACCGCACCCGCATGTCCGCCCCACCTCGTGAGGCGCCCCGCGGCCTCGGACACCATCGCGTGCAGGTCGAGGCCCGGCAGGCTGCGGCCCGAGCCCTTGGCGGTCGCGCCATCGGTGGCCAGCACGATCGCGGGGCGGCCGAAGCGCTCCACCAGGCGCGACGCCACGATGCCCACGACGCCCTCATGCCAGCCATCACCCGCGACCACGGTGACGGCCGACCCGGCATCCGCCCCCGGCGCCGCCTCGACCATCGCGATGGCCTCGGCGGTAACCTGCCGTTCCACCTCGCGCCTGCGCGCATTCATGGCCCACAACTCATCGGCGCGCGCCCGTGCCGCGACGGGGTCGTCCTCGAGCAGCAGGTCAAGGGCCAGGCCGGCATCGCCGAGGCGACCGGCGGCGTTGATGGCGGGCGCGATCGTGAACGACAGGCCGCGTGGCGTGATCCCCCGGTGCCCCTGCCCGGCCGCCGCCAGGAGGGCCACGATACCCGGGCGCTCGCCGCGACGGATCGAGCGCAGTGCGCGATGCACCAGCCGGCGGTTGCCGCCCACCAGGGGTACCGCGTCCGCCACCGTCGCGATACCCGCCAGGTCGACGCCGTCGTCGGCCCCTGGGCCGAGCAGGCCCTCATCTCCCTGCGCGAGCACGCGGGCGACGTCGAACACCACGCCGGCGGCGGCGGGCAGGGCGTCCATGCCGCGGCCGAGCGCGGGGTTCGCGAGGATCCCGGGGGGGCGCGCGCCCGCGGCGAGGTGATGATCGAGGACGATCACGTCCATGCCGAGTTCGTCCGCCCGCCGCAGTTCCTCCACGCTGGAGGTGCCGCAGTCCACGCACGCGAGCACCGTGGCACCCCTCGCTGCGAGGTCCTCCACGGCCTGCTCCGACACCCCATAGCCGTCGGTGAAGCGGCTTGGGATGAAGGTGCTCACCGTCGCCCCGCGTGCACGGAGCGCCCCGGCGAGTATGGCCGTGGAGCACACGCCGTCGCAGTCGTAGTCGCCGTGGACGGCGACGTGCTCGCCGCGCGCGATGGCCTCGCGCAAGCGCGCGGCCGCCTCACCCACCCCCGCGATCGCTTGCGGGTCCCCCAGCGGGCCGTCCGCAGCGAGGAAGTCCCGCGCCTCCGCGGGATCCGACAGGCCGCGGCGCGCAAGCACCCAGGCAACGGGCTCCGGGCACCCGAGGGCGTCTTCCAGCCGGACGACATCCCGGTACGCCACGCGCTCCGCGCGCCATGCGGGCGGAGCATCCTCCGCGGTAGCCGGGCTGTCGCCGTGCGCGCTCAACCCGGCCGATCGTAATGCGGCGACCGGATGCCGCTACCAGTGGCCGCTTCGCACCATCCCGAGCACCAGCCACCCGAAGAGGACCAGCCCGGCGACGAACCCCGGCACGCCGATCAGGGCGAGCCCGAACAGGCGCGGGCCCTCGGTGACGAACGTGCCGATGATGCCCGATGCCAGGATGACCGCGGCGGAGACCAGGGCGATCGCCAGCCGGTTTGCCGCGGTCAGCGCCTTGTCGCTGGCCTCCTTCAGCTCCTCGAGATCGATGGCGACATGCACCTCGCCATCCTTGAACTCGTCGAGGAGCTCACCCAGCTGCAGCGGGTACTCGAGGAGGGCGCTCGCATAGCGGCCCACGTCCGTCTGCACCCTCTGCGAGATGCGCTCGGGGCTGTACTTCGCGAACATGAGCCGGCGCGCGTACGGCCGGGCCGTCTCGAACACGTTGAAGTCCGGGGAGATCTCGAGGGCCACGCCCGCCAGCGTCGCGAGCGCCTTGTCGAGAAGGATCCACCGCGACGGCAACGTGATGTCCAGCGCGTAGATGACGCCGAACAGCTCGTGCAGGATCTCGCGCACGTCGAGCTCGTCCATCGACATGCCCACGTAGCGGGCCATCATGTCCTCGAGCCGGCGCGCGAATTCGTCCTCGAGGTCCTTCGGGTACCGGATGCCGAGCGCCTTCAGGTCGCGTGGCAGCCGCTGGGTCTCCTGCCCGAGGACGTCGGTGAACAGGCGGATGGCCGACTCCCGGTCGGACTGCGAGAGCACCCCCACCATCCCGAAGTCGATGAGGCCGATCTCATCGGGGCCGAGCACGATGATGTTCGCCGGGTGCGGATCGGCATGGAAGAGGCCGTCGCCGAAGATCATCTGCATCCACGTCTCGGCGATGCGCGCCGCGAGCGTGCGCCGCTCCTCCTGGCTCATCACGTCAAGGTCGACGTGCGCGAGGGTTGGCCCATGCAGGCGCTCCTGGGTGAGGACCCGCCCGGTGGTCTGCCGCCAGTGCACCCGGGGCACGCGCACGTGGGGATTGCCATCGAAGTTGCGCCGTACGGCCTCGTCGTTGCGGGCCTCGTTGCGGTAGTCGAGCTCCTGCCGCACGGTGCGGGCGAACTCATCCACCAGGCCCTCGAGGTCGATGAACGACAAGCGCTTCACGCGGTCCTTCGCGAGCCCGGCCAGGCGATAGAGCAGATCGATGTCGGCGTTCAGGGTCCGCGAGGCATCGGGGCGCTGGACCTTGACGACGACCTCCTGCCCGCCGGGAAGGCGCGCGGCGTGGACCTGCCCCACGGAGGCGCTTCCAAGCGGAGTCGGGTCGAAGTACTCGAACGCCTGCTCGAGGGTGAGGCCCAGCTCCTGCTCCACGACCTCGCGGACGGCCTCGAGCGACTCGGGGCGTGCTTCGTCCTGCAGCTTGCGCAATTCGGCGATGACGTCCGGGGGGACCACGTCGGGCCGGGTGGACAGCAGCTGCCCGAACTTGACGAAGGTCGGCCCGAGTTCCTCGAGCATCTCCCGCAGCCGGCGCCCACGGGTTGCCCGCTCCTCCGGCGAGTCGCCCGACGGATCGCCGGGGTCCCCCGCCCCACGGCGCGAGAAGACGTATCCGAAGCCATGCCGGGTCGCGACCTGCGCGATCTCGCGCAGCCGGGCCAGCGTCCTCCTGCGCTCGCCGTGGCCCATCGGCGCGCCCGCCGCTACCCGGTGGGGGGCGCGTCGCCCACGGAGGGCGCCGTGCCGGCGGCCTCCTCGAGCAGGCGGATGCGGTGCTCGAGCTCGGCGATGCGCTGGTCCACGTCGGCGATGTCGTCGCGCTGGGCGATGCCGAGCTCGCGGAGCAGGCCGTGCACGCCGCCCTCGATCTTCCCGACGAGGCCCTGCTGCTCGCCGCTGGCGCGGACGCGATCCATGAGCCCTTCGACCGTGCGCCGCCCCTCCTCGTCGGTCATCTGCCCTCGGCGGACGAGGTCATCCACGATGCCCTGTGCACGCTCCCGGGTGAGTGACGCCGCGCCGACGGCGACGAAGATGGCCTGCTCCACCGCTTCGCGCGGGCTGATCATTGGCGCTTCCTCCTCTTGACGCGGCCATGGCGACGCTCCCGCTGCGGGGGCGCCGGGGTCCGGGGACCCTCTGCATCATCCCCCTTGGGGGCATCGGATGCCTCAGCCTCACCCTTCGGTCCGGGCTCGGGCTCGGGCTCGGGCTCGGGCTCGGGCTCGGGACGATCATCGTCGTCGTCCTGCATCAGCGCCGGGAGAGGCGGTTCCTCCGCCAGCGCGGCCTCGGCGCGCGCCAGCACCTCCATGTCCCCCACATCGCTGTCGTGTCGGCTGGCTTCGCGCGATGCGCGCTTGCGCGCCTTCGCGGTGCGCTTGCGGCCCTCCGGCTCGTGCTCCTTCCAGATCGCGGCCAGGGGCCCGGCGATCAGCAGGGACGAGATACCGCCGGTCAGCAGGCCCACGAGCAGCGCGAAGGCGAAGTCGCGGAGCGTCTCGCCGCCGAAGAAGAACAGGGCCAGCACCGGCACGATGGTGGTGAAGCTGGTGATGAGCGACCGCGTCAGGGTCTCGTGCACCGAACGGTTGACGATGTCCTTGTAGCGCGCATTGCGCATGAGGGGCACGTTCTCGCGGATGCGGTCGAACACCACCACCACGTCATACAGCGAGTAGCCGAGGATCGTGAGCAGCGCGGCGATCGTGGCGCTGGTCACCTCCCTGCCGGTGATGGAGTACACGGCAAGCGACAACCACACGTCGTGCACCACCGAGAGCAGCGCCGGCAGCGCGAGCCGGTACTCGAACCGGATGCTCAGGTAGATGATGACGAGCAGGAACGACAGGCCGATGGCCCACCCGGCGCGTTCCACCACCTGGCGGCCGAAGGTCGGCCCCACCGTCTCCACCTGGTAGGAGCGCTCGTCGATGCCGCCGAGGTCCTGGTCGAGCGCGGTCTTCAGCTCGGTCAGCTGGCGCGGCTGCAGCGTGGGCGTCTGCACCTGGAATCCGCGTGCGCCCGTGGCCGGATCGGTGGTCTCCTGGATCTTGGCCTCGGGGTAGCCCACGGACGACACCACCTGGCGCACCTGGCCCTCGGTGGGGGTCCCCCCCTCGAATGCCACCACCACGCGGGTGCCGCTCTTGAAGTCGAGGCCCAGGTTCAGCCCGTTGATGCCGATGAAAACCGCCCCGATCGCCACGGGCACGAACGAGATCGCGAGCCACAGGCGCCACTTGCCGACGAAGTCGAACTTCCAGCGGGGCTCGCGCACCTCGAGCCCGAGCACCTTCGGGTCGGAGAACGCCTTCGTGCCCGAGATGCCCTCGATGATCAGGCGGGTCACCACGACCGCGGTGAAGAACGACAGCAGCACACCCACCATCAGCGTGAAGGCGAAGCCCTTCGGCCCAGCCGTGCTGAACAGGAACAGCACCGCCGCGGTGAGGAACGTCACCACGTTGGCGTCGATGATCGCGCTCAGGCCCTTGGTGTACCCCGTGAGCAGCGCCGATTTCGTGCTGCGCCCGGCCCGGGTCTCCTCGCGCATGCGTTCGAAGATGACCACGTTGGCATCGGAGGCCACGCCGATGGTGAGGATGACGCCCGCGATGCCCGGCAGCGTGAGGGTGATCGGCACCGCCACGATGACCGCCGCGAAGAACAGGGCGTACATCAGCAGGGCCCCGGCGGCGATGAGGCCCAGCAACCTGAAGTACGCGATGAGGAACAGGACGACGAGGACGAGGCCGATCACGCCGGCGATCAGCCCCTGCTGCAGCGACTCCGCGCCGAGTGTCGCCGACACCTGCTTTTGGCTGATCACATCCAGGCGGATTGGGATGGCGCCCGAGTTCAGCTGGTCGGCCAGCGTGCGCGCGGTGTCGGTGGTGAAGTTGCCCGAGATCTGCGCGCCGTTGTTGCCGCTGATGCCGTTCGGGTACTGGCGGTAGTCCACCGTGGGATTGCTGATGATGCGCCCGTCGAGGACGATCGCGAAGCTCTGCAGCTCCTGCCGCAGGGCGCCCCGCTGCGCCAGGTCGCGCGTGACGCCCTGGAACGCCTGCGCGCCGTCGTCGGTGAACTGCATCGTGACGATGGGCTCCTGGTTCCCCCCCTGGGAGCCCGAGTCGAAGCTCTGCGCGGCGGACGTGATGTCACGGCCGGTGAGCGCGGGCTTGTCCTGCATGAGCACGTGGACGGTGCGCGACGGACCATCCTCGCGGGTGGGGTCGAGCTGCTGCACGTCGGAGTAGATGACGAGCCCCGCAGGAACGGTCTTGATCTCCATCCCGTCCGGCACCGAACCGCCGTACTCGCGCAGCAGGTCGGCCCTCTCGTACTCGGGGCCGGCAACCAGTTCGTGCGCCGCGTTCTTCTTGAACAGGTAGTAGGAGGCCTGGCCCTCCACGGGCGGACGCGGCGTGGTGGACTGCGCGCGCTGGATCATCTTCCACAGGCTGGGGTCCTGCGCCACGAAGTTCGCCTGGTAGTCGGTGAACACCAGCTGCGCGGGCTTGATCAGGTCCTCGACCACCTGCTCGGGATTCCGCGCACCCGGCAGGGAGACCACGATCTGATCGTCGCCCTGCGTCTGGATCTCCGGCTCGGCAACGCCGAATGCGTCCACGCGGCTCCGGATGACCTCGACCGAGCGATCGATGGCCTCCTGGTTCACCTCGGAGTCGCGCGTGGCCTTGCCCTGCAGGATCACCTCCACCCCGCCCTGCAGGTCGAGCCCGAGCACGGCGGGGCGCAGAGCGATGGCCACGGCCGACGCGGCCACCAGGCCGATCACGACCAGAAGGAAGAGCAGCGAACGGCGGCCGGTGCTCACCGGGCCCCCGCGGTCAGGCGCGCGTTGATGGCGATGTGCCTACTCGGCGGCCGGCTGGTCGACCACGCCCGCGGCGTCCGACTCCGGCGAGGCCTTACGTGCCACCGCGCCCTGGGCGATGCGGATGTCGACGTCCTCGGCGACCTGGAGGATGATCGTGCCGCCGTCCTCGACCTCGGAGACGATTCCGTAGATCCCCGACGTGGTCACGACCTCGTCCCCAGTACGGAGGGACTTCGACAGCTCCTCCATCTCGCGCCGTCGCCGCTGCTGGGGACGGATGCCCACGAAGTAGATGAGGGCGACGAAGATGATGATGTAGATGGGCAGAAGGACCGCCGACGACATGCGGAATCTGGCCTCCGTGACGGGGTTCGGGACGCGCGCAGGCTAGCAGCGCCGGTGGCGGCCCGGGGCGGCCCGGGGCCGCCGTCACCCGTGGTACGGTGGCCGCCCGTGAGGCCCCTGTCGATCGCGATGGTCACCGAGTACGCGTACCCCATCCTGGGGGGTGTCAGCGAACACGTGCACTTCCTGTCACGGGAACTCGCGGAGCGCGGCCACGACGTGACCGTGGTGACCGGCAACATCGGCGAGGCGCGCGAGGCCGCCGAGCTCGACCGCGAGGCGCACCGCCTCCACGGGTACCGCACCACGCGGATCGGCCGGTCCGTGCCGGTCGTGGCGAACGGCTCGATCGCCCGCCTGACCGTCGGCCTCGGCATCAAGCACCAGATCGCCACGGCGGTGCGGGGCATGGACGTCGTCCACGCGCAGGGGCTGGCGTCCCCCACGCTGCCGATGGGTGTTCTGCGGGTATCCACGGCGCCGTGCACCGTCGGCACGTTCCACACCTACTTCGACGAGGGGCACTGGCTGTACGACCGCATCGGCCGCTACGTGCGCAACTCGCTCGCCCGGCTGGACCGCCGCATCGCCGTGTCGGAGGCGTGCATCACGGCCCTCGCCCCCTACTTCCCGGGGGACTGGGACATCGTCCCGAATGGCATCGACTGCTCGCTCTACACCCCGCTCCCCGCCGATGCGCCCCGCCCCGCGGGGCCGCCCCGCATCCTCTTCGTCGGACGGTTCGACCCGCGCAACGCCCTCGGCGACCTCCTGGAGGCGGCGGCCATCCTCATGGCGGAGGGGCGCGACTTCGTGATCCAGGTGATCGGCGACGGCCCGGCGCGCCCGGTGTACGAACGCAAGGCGCGCGCGCTCGGCATCTGGGACCGGGTGGAGTGGCTGGGACTCCTGAACGAGGAGCGCCCGCGCTTCTACCGCGAGGCGGACGTCATGGCCGCCCCCTGCGTGCTGGCCTCGTTCGGGGTGGTACTGCTCGAGGCCCTGGCGTCCGGGACCCCGGTGGTGGCCGCGGACAACGTGGGGTTCCGGCAGGTCATCCGCGGCGACGTGCCCGGGCGCTTCGTGCCGCCTCACGACCCCGCAGAGCTCGCCCGGGGCATTGCCGAGGTGCTCGATGACCCCGCCGCCGCCGAGGACATCTCCCGCCGGGGGCGAACAGCCGTGGAGCGGGAGTTCGACTGGCCACGGGTGACCGACCAGGTGGAGCGCATCTACCGCGAGGTACTCGAGGCCAAGCGACCCGCCGTCAGCATCCCCGCCATCCCCGCATCCGGAGGAACCGAATGAACCGCCCCGTCATCCTCACCGCCCTCGCCGCGGGCGCCGCCGCAGCAACCCTCGCCTTGGCGGGATGTGGCAGCTCGGATGATGCCGCCACCACTGCGGCGTCCACGACAGCAACGACATCGACGTCCGCAGCGGCGCCGATCGAGTGCGTCGGGAGCGAGCAGACATGCACGGCCAAGGTCCCGCTCGGCGGCGGCGCTGCTGCACGGACCGTGCAGATCGCGCTCACCGGGACCAACATGGGTGAGCCCACGACAACGGTGGCCCCGGAGTACGAAGGCGCCTACAACATCACCAACACCGCATTCACGACAGGCGGGTCGGTGTACGAGTTCATGCTGGACGCGGTGGAGAGCATCCCCGATGGCGTCAACCTCGAGATGACGTTCACGCAGAAGATGTAGTCGGCGACCCGGCCCGGTCGCGCGCTACGGGAGCGATCCCCATGCCGCGCCCGGGCCGGGCTCGTCGAACAACGGGTCCTGGCCTCCGTCGTGCGCGCGTACCTCGCGGGGAACTTCCAGGCCAAGGTGCACATATGCCCGCGCGGTGGCGATCCGCCCACGCGGAGTGCGCGCGAGCAGCCCCTGCTGCAGCAGGAAGGGCTCGTAGACATCCTCGATGGTGTCCGGGGACTCCCCCACCGCGTCGGCCAGCGTGCCGAGGCCGGTCGGCCGGCCAGCGAACGTGACCGCCAGGTGCGACAGGATCTTCCGGTCGAGGTCATCGAGGCCGGCGTCGTCCACCTCCAGCACCTTCAGGGCCTCTTCTGCGCCCGTGCGGTTGATGCGGCCGAGGCCCTGCACCTGGGCGACATCCCGCACGCGGCGGAGCAGGCGGTTCGCGATGCGCGGCGTGCCCCGCGAGCGGCCGGCGATGGCCAGCGCACCGTCATCCGCCATGTCGACCTCCAGGAGGTCCGCGGACCGGGTGACGATGCGCGCGAGGTCGTCCGGGCCGTAGTAGTCCAACCGCTGGACCACCCCGAAGCGGTCGCGCAGCGGGGTTGTGAGCAGGCCCGATCGCGTGGTGGCACCCACCAGGGTGAAGCGCGGCAGGTCCAGGCGCAGCGTGCGCGCCTGCGGCCCCTGCCCCAGCACCACATCCAACTGGAAGTCCTCCATCGCCGGGTACAGGACCTCCTCCACCGCGCGGTTCAGGCGGTGGATCTCATCGATGAAGAGCACATCACCGGGGCCAAGCGCCGTGAGGATGGCGGCCAGATCGCCCTTGCGCTCCAGCACCGGGCCACTGGTGACCGTGATCTCCACCCCCATCTCGGAAGCCAGGATGATGGCGAGGGATGTCTTGCCCAGGCCGGGAGGGCCGGCCAGCAGCACATGATCCAGCGCCTCGTCGCGCTGCCGTGCGGCCTCCAGGAAGATGCCCAGTTGTCGGCGCACGGACTCCTGGCCGATGAAGTCGCCCAGCGTCCGCGGGCGCAGCGAGGTGTCAACGCCCTGCTCCTCCGGCGTCGCATCGGGGCTCGCGAGCCTGTCGGGGTCAGTCATCGGGCCAGCGCCGCCAGGCCGTGGCGGATGAGGGCCTCCTCATCCATGTCCGCGGCCGCGGTGGCAAGCGCGGCGTCCACGTCATCCGGCGCGAACCCCAGGGCCACCAGGCCCTCGCGGGCGCCGCCGCGCGTTCCCCCGGCCACGTGTGGCCCGGCGCCCACGGCACCCATGGCGCCCATGGAATCGCGCAACTCCAGCACCACCCGGTCGGCGGTCTTCCGGCCGACGCCCGCGGCCTTCGACAGGTAGCCGGTGTCGCCGCCCCCGATCGCGGCGGCGAGCGCCGGAGGCGTGCCGAGACCGCAGATGGCGAGCGCCATGCGGGGACCCACGCCGTTCACGCCGATCAGCGCCTCGAACAACGCCCGCTCGGCGTCGTCGGCGAACCCGTACAGGTCAAGGGCATCCTCGCGCACCACGAGGTGGGTGCGCAGGGTCACCTCGCTGCCCGCCGGCGGCAGGGCAGCCCGGGTGGTGTCGGACACGCGCACCGCGATGCCCATGCCGCCCATGGCCACGACGACGCCGTCGGCATCGGTGGCCGCAAGATCACCCCGCACGAACCGGATCATTAGTGGAGGCTACCGCCGCCCGCGGATGCGGATGGCCTCCCGGAGCGGCCCCGACGCGCAGTGGCAGATGGCGGCGGCGATGGCGTCGGCCGCGTGGTCCGTTCCGGCCTCCACCCCGGTGAGCCGGGCCACCATGGCCCGCACCTGGTCCTTGCCCGCCCGGCCGCTGCCGGTAACGGCCTGCTTGATGGCGGTGGGCGTGTACTCGGAGACCGCGAGCCCGGATCGGGCGCATGAGACCAGCAGGGCCCCGCGCGCGGCGGCCATGCCCATGGCCGACGTGCTCACCGGATGCACGAAGAACGCCTCGATCGCCGCCTCATGGGCACCGGTTTCCCCGATCACGCCGGCAAGCCCCTCATGAAGGGCGAGGAGGCGCTGCTCGGTGGGCGTGGACGGGGCTGTGCGCAGCGTGCCATGGGCCAGCACCTCGGTCCGGCTTCCCGCGCGCCGCACCACCGCATAGCCGGTGTTGGCCAGACCCGGATCGATACCCAGCACGATCACTGGAAGATCGCCGATCCCCACCCCGGGCCGGCCGCGCTCTGCGACGCGCTAATCGAGCACGTTGAGTTCCCCGGGGCGCCATGTCTTGTCGAACCACGGCTCCAGCGGTCCGTACAGACGGATGATCGCGAACCAACTCTTTCCGGGCCGGAGCTGAATCCAGTTCCCGCTGTTTTCGGCTGGGCGCTCAGCCGAGAAATGAAGGTTGACACTGCCATCCGGTTCGGTCGTGAGATCCGGTCGCATGCTGTTGACGCTCGGAAAGGGCTGGTCGGGTGTCTGGAGCATCGACCGCGTCTGGGCATCGTATGCAACGAGGGACCAGAAGTTCTTCACGGGGACATCCGGAGGAAGGCGCAGCGTGTAGGTGCGATCCCCCTCCAACCAGGCTCCATCACTATCTCGCGCGATCATCGCGTACTGGGAGCCAACGCCCGGCATCTTGAGGATCATCGCGGGAGTGTTCACCGTCGCGACGTAGTAGAAGGCAAGGCGCGCCTCTGCGTCGACGCCGCCGACGCCATCGTCGATCAGGTAGCGGTAATCGTTGCCGTAGAGCATCGTGTACCACTTGCCGTTCTCCTCGCCGTACAAGTACGCCTCAGGCGCACGGGGGGCGAACGAGACAGCCCTCGCATAGGCGTTGCCCAGGGCGACACCCTGCTCGAGGACCTCGCGCTGGCGCTCCGACGGCTCGAATGGCTCACCCTTCCGGATGCCGAGCAGGCTGGCCATCCCAAGGATCTCGGGGTCAAACGCGTCGGGCGGCTCCCTGTCGATCGCCCTGTGCACCTCCTCGAAGAAGGACGCGTCATTCGAGTGGATCGTATTGACCTCGACGCCCGACATGTTCTTCCAGGTCATCGGCGGCGGGTTGTCCTTGTCCCTCAGCGCGTAGGCCCTGATCCCGTTCCGGAAGAGACTCGAGGCCGGCGCGGTCTCGCCATCGACCAGCATTCCGCGACACGGCACCCAGTTCACATACGTCGGCGAGTGGGCGACGAAGTAGGTCTCGCCGTCATGCTCAGCGACCTCGCCATTGACCGTTTCGCTCAGCGGGCCCGAGTAGTCCGGTCCGAGGATCAGATACTTGCCCCCTGCGCCCCGATCGGGTCCGGGAGGACCCATATCAATCACGAACGAGAACGTGGCGTCGTTGATCGTGCTGGGTCCGCAATTGGCTGGAACGTCAATGACGACCGGGCCCGACTGCGCAAGGTCGAGCATGCAAAACGCGTACACCGTGTCTGTGTTCCCCGTCAGGAAAAGGCTTGTCGAGTCCATCAGGTCGTCGAAGATCATCCAGTTGGTCTCGGCGGGACCGCCTTCAGAGAAGACTTCCTCGTACCCCGTGCGGATCGCTTCAAGACTGGCGACAGGGACCAAGCTCATGAAGAGGTTCGCCGCTCGACTGACGTCCCCGAGGGCAAACGCATCGGCCACGTCCACCTGGTCGGGGAAGCCATCAGCGAGGTGCAGCGACGTTCCGCGAATTTCGATGAGATCGGGTGTGAGGAGCCCGCTGGGAATCGGCGTGTTGTAGTCAGCCGTCGACATTGCCTGCAATTCCTCCCATGGCGCGCGGCCGTCCCCGCACATCGGCGAGCAGCCGTCTTGACCGAATCGGACGTAACATTATGTCACATCTACCGACTCTCCGGCAGCGATCTTCACCGGCGACTCGTGGAGGGAGCAGTACGGGGTGGGTGTGGCGTGCGCGGCCCGGACGCGGACCAGACACATACAGCAGCGTGGAGTGGGCATCGCCAGCATTGTGGCGCGGGGGGTGTACGCGCCGGGGGTTGAGGCCGATCCGCAGGAGGGGTTCGGACTGTCGTGGGGAGCCTCCACCCTCCTCCATCCTCAACCTGTGGGCGAGTGTTGCCGCAATTGTTGCCGTGGCATGCCAGTCGATGCCAGGTCACGCGAGGTGCCGCATCCCCCTGTTGGCGCAACGGGGATGACGATCCGCCTACCCGGCGACAGCCTCCATCACGGCCTCGGAGATGTCGAAGTTGGCGTAGACGTCCTGGACGTCGTCATTCTCCTCGAGGCTGTCGAT
>Ga0255776_10000898_pt1 | contig 34268 bp, 62 predicted proteins | sample 071ome_19_FD_179974 | JGI IMG/M metagenome (GOLD analysis project Ga0255776, IMG submission 179974) | Coastal salt marsh microbial communities from the Groves Creek Marsh, Skidaway Island, Georgia - 071413AT metaG (version 2) | ecosystem: Environmental > Aquatic > Marine > Intertidal zone >... | reverse complement strand
TATTATTATTATCAGCTGAATTTCCCAAAACCATATTAGGAGCTGAAGCGCTGCGAGATAATGCGTCAAACTCAATCTCAAAATCCCCACTCAACGTAACAGGCTGCGCTAATTGCACATACTCCTGTACGCCGTCGAAGAAGTTGAAGTAGCGGGATTGTGCTTCAATTATGGCAGAAACAAGGCCGCGCTTAACAAGACCAGGCTGAACAAGGCCCGCTTCAATCATTCCGCAACCGCCACAATATCAATATTGGTTGACCCTGTAGCTCCTGTAACTGTCAAAAACAGAGTATTGGTCGCGCCGTGTGTGATCTTGTACTGAGAGCCAGAAGCCATGCCTGACCCCTCGTACTGAACAAATGATCCGCTCTCTAGCTGATAGCTTGCAGTAAGAACTGCTCCACCAAGATCGCCAGAAACATGAACAAGCGTAGTGCTGCTATTGTATGTTGTTTTTATTGGCGTATTGCCATTAGAAGTTAAATTATATCCAGCCATTTCTTAAAGCTCCTATATGTTTAGATAGTCGTTATCAACGATTAATACTGGGATTCTAATGCTCACTCGACCAGTTCCAGCTTCTGTTTTTGCAGTGAACCATGCGTCCGTTCGCTCCGGTATCGATGTAAATTTAAAATCAATCTCAACGGTGTTTTCATAGACACTAACCACGTTTGTATTGATTGGAGGTAGCAGCCCAACAGGGTTTCTAACATTCCAAAAAAAATCATTATCCCTTCCCTTTGGCGAGCTGAAGTAGCCACTTAGACCGAATGCTGTATGCCCTTTTGGCACCGTATATAGCGCCATTGATCTAGATTGTGTTCTCTGCTCATACATCATCACAGTTGTTTCCTGTGTCGGAACCCCTGAAATGTGCGTTAGATCGTTTGAAACGTATATGTCGCCGCTTGTCTTATTAACCCCTGCGGTAAATGCCTGGTTAACCCTTAGACCCTGACCAATAACCACCGGACTCTGCCCGTTCAACTGATATGTCCCCGACTGCTCATCATAATTAGAATCAATCCAGCGAATAAAAACAAATCCAGAATCACTGGCATCTGAGCTTGTCAAATACAAATTTGAGGGGGTGTCGCTAAAGGAGTACTGCCCGCCAAGAGGCCATATAAAGTCTTCTGTTGTTGATATAGCCGGGGCGTAGCTGTGTATATATTGAATCCTATGGCCTGGAACAATGCCTTTTGAGACAGCTAAAACAAAATCCTGATTAAAGCTTTTTACTGCTCCTATTGCCGGAGCGTCAGTCTGTACATTGACAGTGGCAGTCATAGTTACAGGCTTTTTATCTATGCGAATCAATCTAGCCCACACTGAATTTCCACCACTGGATATTGGCTTTATCTCCTTTTGGTATAGATTTACTCCATTGAAATCAGCGGGAGGCTTTATGGGACTTACCGCCAGCGCAATAATATCTTGAGGCAAGCCTGTATTTTGAATATGTACGGGAGTTCCAACTGCTATGCCTGTGGCAGCGTTAATATCTACCCAGTCCGCGCCGATATCAATTGAGTTGCTAGTGTCTGCCATTGCGCTCTCTCGCTGTTTTTTTCTTGTGGCATTCTATGCAAATTGCCTGAAGATTCCAATCATCATCAGTGCCGCCGTTTGCTTTGTTTGTTATATGGTCAACTTGTTTTGCTTGTGTAAGCTTTCCTTTTTCTAGGCATGGCTGGCAGAGGTGGTCATCCCTCAATAGAACCGCATCGCGCTTTTTGCGCCAAGCAGCGCCATAGCCTCTCTGGTGTGCACTTTTTCCCTTTGTCCATTCTTTCCAGCCACTTCGCTTTTCTTCTGACTGGTGGTCGATACAATAACCGCCTTTTGCTTGGTATTTCGCGCACCTTGGATGGGAGCAGGATTTGGGCGGAGCTGATGGCATTACAACCCCCGAACCGATGAGCGCCTAGCCTCTGGATTCTTGCAGTGAAGCTCGGCACGCTTATTGAAGTGGTCTCTGTTGCGCTTTTTTTCATTGTGCTCAGTCAGCGCTTCCCGCTCTTTCTGAGCCAGTTCCTTTTTTATTCGGTCTTCCTGTATTTTGAATAGTTTTTCATCTCGCTCAGCTTGTAGCGCTCTATCTCTGCGCTTGTAGTCTGCCTCGGCCTCGTCTCGCTTATGTCTGCGCCATGCGACAAAGGCATGAAGACCACCAAAAACAACCATGAGAATTGTGTACCAATTATCCGTTAAAAATGTTCCGGCAGCGGTCAATGTATAAACTATCGTATTAATTACGTTGTTTCCTGTGCTATTCAAAGCCCGCTCCCATATCCCGCATAATGTTTGTCTGACTATCCCTGCATCACAACCGCACTCACGATAGTGCCCTTCTGCCGTGTGCATATAATTACCTATCTGTTTTTGATTGAGTTGGTAGCATTGACACCGAAAGAGGCTCCAACAATGCCGCCCCAGGCCGTAGTAATTGGCAAAAAAAGGTCAGTCATAGCTATAGACGCCTCTTTTGCCGCGACAGGATCGCCAAGCCCGAAAAAATACATAGCATTAAGAATAGTCATTGAAATAAGATAAAAAGCGTATGCTATGCAGGCAAACCGGGACAATTCGCGCCTCATGATGCCATTTGGGTCTAGCGTTTTGATAAACAGCGCCTTAGCCTCAGCGGATTCTTTCTCTGTTTCGATCACTTCGGACGCTATACGCTCAACCGATCCAATTACGCCAGATCCGAATATTTTAGAAATAAAGCCAAGCATTGACTTTTCCTTGTTTATGTTTTCGCCAGATTATCAGATACTAGCACACAAAACAAACAGGCATAAAAAAGGCGAGTGATGAAGGAGAAGACACCACCCGCCCGGGGAATATGACTATAACAGTCTATTCATACTCTGACCAGTCGCCCGTTAAAATTGTTTTCATGTGGCGCAATGCACGCTCAGGCGTTTGGCGTGCCCAGCGACTATCAAGACCCTCAGTGTACGCCCGCTCCCAGTCCTGATCTTTAATCGCTTGAATCATATTACGGAAGCCAAACAAGCCAGAAACCCCCATTTGATATGCCATCGAAAGAAGGATCGCCCGCCTTGGCTCATAAAGGGCTGCCAGCTCAGGCATTAAGCTTTCAATCTTTCTAGTCATTTCTGTGATTGTCCCTGCCATCTGAGAAAGTGCCACCGACTCTGAAACCGTTATCATTTCAAAATCTTCTAGCGGCTGGCCTTTTTTGCCGATCTTCCAGCCGATACCTATGGTAGGATACCCCTCGGTACAATAATACGCCGATTTCCTGAACCCCTCTTCACGCTTTATCAGTTGATAAACGTCCATCGTAATTACCCTTTGTTAAGTTTTTCTAACATTTCAACTTGTGAATTTGTCCAGCTGAGTTCGGTATCAGCCACCTTGTTAGCCTCTTTGTTATTGCCAGCAGCCATTAGTTCTACAACCTGTTTTTCTAGCATAGCAGCCCTCCCCTTCCAGTAATCAACTATCTCTTGCATTTTTAATCATCTTCTCAATTGCTTCATTGGCTATGAATGCTGATTTCATGTAAAACTCCATAGCCTGCTCTATTGCCTCGTTAAATTCTACACCATCACGGATAAGCATATCTGCTCTAATTGCGTGCTCCTCTGGCGTAGAAGTCATCCTTCCAGGCTTCCATGCCTTAATAGTCATTAACTTGGTTTCCTTTTGCCTGTTTCATATTCTTCTCGACGATCCATTGAATTATGCACAAACATATCATCCTCACGAACTGGATTGCACCAGCACCCAGGGCCATCACTATGCGGCTTTAGATCACCTATTGGCTTTATGTCGTAAGCCTGTTCGCCATTATGCCAAGTGGGTTCTGATATCCATTTAGCAGCCATCTTCATATCCTTGCGGCTTAACCGCTGGTTGTTAGCGGGACTTGCCCGCTGTGTTGGTTATTCAGTCCAGTCTTCGCCGCCAGGCATTGCAAACCTATGGCCAATATCTTGCTCACAGATGTGATCCCACATTTCACGCTTGGTCATTAATCGGAATCCGGGAACATCCTTCTTAAGCTCATTCTCTTCAAACTCTTTGATTCTGGCCTTAACCTTCTCCTTGGTTGGCCACTCGCAGCGACCAAATCCAAGTTCCACATGTCCAGATCGCTCTGCTTCATCATTAATGATATAAACGCGAACTTTGGTATCAATTGGAGCGTTAAACACAATATCACTCATATCTCTATCCTTTCTTTGTTAGCGGGCTTTTACACCCGCATAGTGGTTAAAATGGTAAGTCTGGGTCAAAATCACCCTGCTGATTAAATTGGTTCTTCTGCTGCGGCTGACCTGCCTGGTGCACACCCATCTGCTGATTAGCTGGGGGCGGTGGAGGCTGGTTAGGATTGTATTGCGGCTGAGCTGGCTGCTGGAATCCTTGCTGCGGTGCCTGCTGATATGCTGCCTGCTGCGGCTGGGCATTCTGTGGAGCGTGAATAGCGCCCAGCCATGCGTCCTGTAGTTCGATCGAATATACAGGCCCGTTTTGACCGTCAAACATCTCGATCTTCTGAGTTTTGCCGCCAGCCTCAACGATTGCACCTTCCACCAGTGCGGAGCGGTAGAAGTCAATCTGACCCTGGTTGCGAACAAAGACAACGGCGCTGTAATTTGTCCACTCCTTCTGTTTTGTCTTGTGGTCGTAGTACTGGACACCGCCACGGATCCCAAACCCTACGGATTCACCAGCTTGAAACTCACTTGCGGCCTTGTTTAGTTTTAATACAACTGTAGTTGCCATTTTATCACCTTATTTAATGGTTAGTGATGGTTTAGATTCACCCAGCACAGCGCCGGGAACTTGGTTTTCTTTCAGTGCTTTCAGTAGTTCTTTTTTATCAACTGAGACACTGGTTTTGATGCTTAAATACTGCTCAGGGATTTCTGATTCATCAAGAACCTCAACAATAGCGCGAGGCTTTGACAGCTTGGCAGTCATTACTCCGTTTTGAATCGTACTAATTCCGACCTGCTCCATATTGTAACGCAGATAGTCCACCAGTCGCGCTTTCTGTTTTTCAGCAGTTAACCGCCGTTCTTTTAGTCGTGCCTCTTCAGATCTAAACTTCTCGATTTCGCCATCCATATTAGCCAAAACAAACAGGATATCTTTTGCTTTTGTCTCGAAGTCTCCCGCAATGTCAGACAAGGACTCTTCGATCTGCTCAGGCGGCAAACCATCCTCAAGCATTTTTTCTAAATCGTGAATAGCGCCTGTTATCTCGTAAAGCTTCATTGGCCGTTCTCCTGATCAAATTTAGCTTTCATCTCGTGATATTTAGCATCAATCGGCTTTTTAGCTTCAGCCACATCAATTCCTAAGATAGGGGCTTCTCGGTCTATCTTGTTGGCTGCCAGGCCGTAAACCTTCTGCATCGCAGTGAAGTTAGGACACATCCCCATTGCATTAACCTGCTTGGAGATGTACTGATTGAACTCTTCTGTCTTGTTAGCGTACTCCTGATCGGCGTTATCAGCCTTTTTGAGATCATTCTCTAGCTTGGCCGCGTCTTGATACGCTTTGTCATCAAACTCACCCATGAATACGTCAGAACAAACCCCTAGTAATGACAGGCATTTTTTCATAGCGTCAGTTAGAGACTTCTTCGGCGCTTCGTCATCAATGATCATTTTAGAGCCATCAGATTTCATATAGCGGAACTTAGTGTGACCAAACTGCGAAAATGTATTGCTTCGGTCTTCTGCCCACATTTCAATGCGGATGGTGTGATTCTGCTCCCATACAATAGAGTCACCATCACGCAGAATCTCAAGCCCTGAATCACCCTTAATCATCACTGGTTTTGTGTTTTCGTAGCGTTCTTCTACAACACTGTAGCCCCAACCAATGCCGACCGGGCCTAAAATCTCTGTGATAATTTTTACCATGTAAACGCCATCAATTGACGTTTGACGATTACCACCAACATTAGCGGCCTTGGTATATTTTGGATCGGTCTTTGGGATCTGGCCCCAGATTCTTAAATTATCACTCATAGCTATTCTCCTCTGCTGCTTGTTCACGGTCTGCGAAAAACTCTTTTACTTTGTTGTAACACCACTCACTGATCATGCTGTGTAGTTCGTCACTGTGGTTTCTGGTGCTCTGCTCATTGATGACTGCACATAGCATAGAGCTTAACTCATCGCCCATGTCGTACTCTGCGTCAGCAACCATATCAATCACCACGCCTGCTATGTCATAAGGCCCGACAGACTGGCCATTAGACAACTGTTCAACCAGTTCGCGTGATAGCTCATCTTTCCCCATGCCTGCTCGGCGATGCTCTTCTATGCCCTTAAACAACTCACTCATTTTTTATTTCTCCTTGGTGTTGCGTTTTGAATATAATCCTAATATTATTGGAACATAATCCGATTTGCAAGGTGTTTTATGAAAAAACAACACAATAAAAAATACGACCTACAAAAGGGCTTTGAGCTTCTTTGTGAAAAGAAAGGAGGAAGCATTTCATCAATAGCAACGGGGGCTGGACTGGACGACTCAACGATCAGAAAAGCCATCAAAAACAACAACATAACAATCGAAACACTAGAAAAGATTGCAAAATACACAGGCCACTTTTATACGTGTCCTACAACAAAGATCACAGTGCCATCAGTAAAGAAACTGTTGGTTACTATGGGCATTAAGTAGATAAGGAGAAAGACCAATGAGAGAGATTAAGTTTCGTGCGTGGGCGCCTAATTGCCAAGAAATGTGGGACTGGGAAAGAATGCAGTATGTACTGAATACCATTGGATGGCAGAACTTTTCCGAGGGCGAAAAGATTATAATGCAGTACACGGGTTTAGATGACTGTAACGGAACCCCCATTTATGAGGGCGACATTTGCAAGCTTGTTTTTCATGCTGACGAGAGCTTTGAATCAATTGCTGAAGTGAGGCATGATAAACATCAACTATCCTTCTGGAACGATCGTGAGTTTAAGAAAGCTTACAACCCTTCTGGTGGCTACTGGAGTAAAACAGCCAAATGCCTGCCTTGGCCACACTGCGCCTTTCATTGTATGGACATTCATGTAATCGGAAACATTCACCAAAACCCTGAACTACTGGAGAACTAACATGAACATTCTATGGGCATTCGCACCAATCATTCCAGTTGCTGCAACCTGGCTTGCTATTGAGTGCATGACAGGAACGGGATCAACACTCAACAAATCATCGCACGACTATTCAACATTAGGAGCATTATAGCATGAACACAATAAACGCTAGTGAGATTAAAGGGGATATTCCTGAAGGTGCTACTCACATCCTTGCTTTACACGACCTATTCTACAGACTTCGGAATGAAATATGGGAAGTTTACATGTGTACGGGAGACTGGTGCTCATCATCTGAAAACAGCAGCCAGTTAGAAAAAGACATCCTATCAGATAAGTTAACAGAAATCATCTACGACACAGACAAGCCATACGTACCTAAGGTGGGCGATCACATTGAGGTTACATGGGGTAATAAATCAAAATGGTACGAGTGTGTTGTACTTTCTGATAAGTGGTTCTCGTGGAAGCGTTATAGCGATATGTCGGACAATCCTTGGGCTAATCGAGAGATAATGATTGACACAGAATTCCGCCCCATCCAATCAGAAGAGGATAAGGCTGTTGAAAAAATAGCAAGGTTTCTTCAATTCAACACACCTATAAACCTTGAAAAAGATTGCCGGGAAACAGCGGAGCTGATGGTTGAAGAGCTTGGAATTAAAATCCCGGAGGGCGAGAAATGAGCAATAACAACCCGTCACCCGTATTCTTTGCAGTGATCTTTTCTTGTATTGCCATTGTGGTTTTCATTATCTATGTTGCTTTCGACCTGGGCAAAGAATCGGTTTTAAGCTCTAAAGACTGGCACTGCGTAGAATCCCCGTCAGTAGAGACTATGGCCGAAGCTAAGCAACGCATCTCGAATGACTGGAAGCGGTTTGAAAACGGCGTTCCTGTTGATCTGGAGGGTAAATAATGGCGAGTGTTCGTAAGTGGTACGCCGAAGACATAGCAGAATGGATGGAAAGACGAAAGTCAGGAGAAGAGCTATGGCAGATCGCCGAATCTGTCGGGCTTTCTGAATCAACAATAGATAACTACCTGGATCGAGCAAGAATAGGGGGATTTCAGGTATACCCAAAAAGGAGTGAATCATGAGCATTAGCAATATAGCCAGAGCGCACAGCAACAGAATAGCAGGTACAAATAGCATTGCGGCAATGTGCCTAAATCGATTAGAAACCGGAGAGCCAGAAACAGCACCAGGCTACATCATCAAAGACAGTGATCGAGAATACACTAATAAGTCGGATATTGTTTATCTTACACCGGATGGAAAACCGACTACACAAACATACGCCGCAAAAATGATGCAGACCGCTCGCAGTAACTGCCGGAGGGCATTTACAGAATACAGCCACAAAGGGCACGAGTTCATATACTGCAATTTTGGAAACGCTAAGTTTGATTGGCAAGAGCACTTCAAACGATAATCCCCATAGCCCGCTTCGGTGGGCTTTTTTATGCCTGAAATTAATCTCAACTATTTGTATAAAAAAGCTTTACAGGCATCAGTGGTGCATATATAATGTTTACATCAACTGAGAGAGCGGATTAAATCAAGATGAAAACTCAAGGCGTATATAAAGAATCAAACGGAACCTTTACAGTTCTTACATTTACCAAATCATGGAACTATAAAACAGAAAAAGCGGCAAATAAAAAATGGGAATCTCTTGTTAAGGCAGGGTTGTTATGAGCGCCATTGATAGGGCGATTGAAGCCGGGGATGTAGGATACATAAAAGCTGTTGATGCTTACAAAAGGATAGAGAAAGGAGAAATAAACAAGGAAATTGCGCTCAAGGAGCTGGGATCATCATTTAAAAACACTATTGAAATCTGGTGCAGACACATTGAGCACAAATCAATGAAGGATAGAAAGTATGACACAAGAACAGCAAGCAAAGGCACTGGGGATCACGCGAATGGCGTATCACCAGCGGCTAAAAAAATGGACAAAGACCATGACAGATGAAAACGGGGTTGAGTATTTAGTAAGCCCTAAGCACTGCATGGTTAAGCCAGAACACATCAAAGCCAAAGATAAGGAGTGAGTTATGAAAAACAAAGTGATTGTAAAAGTTATTGAAATATCAACAAAAAAGCTTCCTTTTGATTTTCCATGGATCAACGGTGTTGCTGTGAATCTTCTTGGAGATACTGAGAATTTAGACAATCTAGTGTTAGAACTAAAAGAAGTAAGAAAAATGGTTCTAAGGGATATAAATAGATTCGGTCTGAATTTATCTGATTTCACAATTCAAATAAAAAGCAAAGGAGAGTGAGTTATGAGTGAAGAAAGAATCAAAGAGCTTGAATCCCAGCTATCCCAGCATAAGGCGCATGTTGACGTGCTGTGGAATGCGCTTAGATCGGTTAAGCCAGTTATTCAAACACTTGCTGTGGATCGTGGTAATGGGTCAGGTGCAGAGAAGTTATTTAATTCTGTTCAAGAAGCCTTGTCCCAATCCCCCGCCACATCACTGGCACAGGTGGAGGCTGAGGCGATTGCGGGAGCCGCTGAATTCCTGCGAGAAAACTTCAACCCGCACAATGAGGATGAGCATTTGGCTCACCAAAGGATTGACGGGTTTCTTATCGAATACGCCAACAACCTAAAGGAGTAAGGGTGATGAGCCTAGAATACATAACAAAGGCTGAAGCTGAAGAGAAATCAGGAATAAATCTTGATGGAAGGAGAAAATACTTTATGTGGAATGATGAAGTATGTATTGAGGAAAAATTCACATCAATATGCTCAGGCTGTGCAGATGATGATGAATATAGTTATCAATCACGCGGATCAGGCTGCCAGGAGTGCGGGTATCACGGAGTAAGGCGAGACTCCTCCCCTCTGCCAGTTAAGTTCTTGAAGACCAAGGAACCCAACCAATGAGCTATACAGAAGAAGATATTAAGGGGTATACACCATGCAAACAATAGCAATCCTAGCCTTAGCCTGCGTTATATCCGGCTTCCTGGCTTACTCATTACGCCGTGAGCATGATAACTGGCATAGCTGGGCATTGGCAGGAGTTAGTGGTTTGTGTGGATTCTCGGCGCTTATGATAACTGTGCTGGTTCACGTTTGAATTATAAATTAAGGAGATTATATGAATATTTTAAGTTTGTTTGATGGCATGTCGTGCGGAAGAATTGCGGCAGAGCGAGCAGGGCTAAAAGTCGATAAGTACTACGCCTCAGAAGTCGATAAGTACGCAATTCAAGTATCAAAAGCCAACTGGCCAGATATTGAACATCTTGGTGATGTACAGAACTGGAGAGAATGGGATATTGATTGGTCATTGATTGATTTACTCATTGGCGGATCGCCTTGTCAGGACGTTAGTTTCGCAGGAAAAGGGGCAGGGCTTGAAGAGGGCACTAGATCATCTCTACTATTTACATTCATTGAAATAATGAATCACATAAAAAGCAAAAACCCCTATGTGTTGGTGATGCTTGAAAATGTAACAATGAGAGATACTCATAAAAATCAATTTACTGAATTAATGGGATGCGAACCAATTCTCATACGGTCTGAGGATCACACGCCGGTAGTTAGAAATAGGCTGTACTGGTGCAATTTTCATGTAAACCAACCAGACAAAAAAGACATTGACTTTGGTGATATCAGAGAATGGGGTGTCCCTAAGTCACAAGCAATGTATTACTCAGAAAAAGCCTTTAATTGGCTAACCAATCACGCAAAAAGGAAGGGTAAGGACTTCAAGATTTATACGCAATCTGGAAAATTCCAAATGCTAGAAGCATCAATGCACAAAAAATATAGCTCCCAGCGGTTTTTTGGAATATTGGATTCGCATGGTATTAGATACCCTACAATAACCGAGTGTGAAAGACTGCACGGGGTTGATGATGGATATTGCAGCTCAGTCAGCCCTACACAGGCGTATCAAATGCTTGGCAATGGATGGCAGGTTGATACCATCACCCACATATTCAGCCATCTTTGAATTACACCATAGTTAGGGCATAATAAAGACCTCGCCACAATCCTATCCCTAGAGCCGCTATATGCGGCTTTTTCTTTGCATGTAAGGTTGACTGTAACTATTTATGTATTTACACTACATAATACATAAATAAGGAGTCATTCATGGCTAAAGTATCTAGAACATATCGATTTGAAGAAGACCTGCTAAAGAAAATTCAATCCATTGCTGACGATGAGTTTGATGGAAATTCAACGGCAGCTATTGAATCTCTTTGCAACCAGGCTGCGTTAATGCGATCCATTGACGACAGGGTTCGTCACATGATGTACGGAGTTGCAAAAAACGAGATCGACTATTCAGAAGTTCGTACTGTGGTTGACGCTCTGCATATCTAACCCTTGCGGCAACAAGGGCCAGACAATAACAAACAAACAGGATTATAACATGGCGAAGCAAAGAACGTCATTTCTTCTTCATTTTGACAGTCTCGAAATATTAAACGAGCTATCAGACGAAGAAGCAGGACAATTATTCAAGGCAATAAAAGCACATCACCAAGGTGAAGAATCAACACTCTCTCCGCTTGTAAGAGTGGCCTTTGCATCATTCAAAAATCAGTTTGTCAGGGACGAAAAGAAGTATCAAGAAACCTGCAAACGTAGAGCTGAAGCGGGATCTAAGGGCGGTATGGCAAAAGCTAGCAATGCTAAGCAAAAGGTAGCAAAAGGTAGCAAAGCTAAGCAAGACTTAGCAAAGTTAGCAGATAGTGATAGTAAGAAAAAGAAAAATAGTGATAGTAAGAGTGATAGTGAAAGTAAGAATGTGAGCAAGGGTTTTACCAAACCAACGCCCGATGAATTGATCGATTATTTCACTGAAAAGGGAAGCGACCGAAACGAAGCAGAGCGATTTTGGAACTATTACGAGTCCAAAGGATGGGTTGTTGGTAAGAACTCACCAATGAAAAACTGGAAGGCTGCTGTTGCCAACTGGCTGAAAAACTCAAAGCCAGCCAGCACTATGCCAGCAACTACACCAATGGTTAACTCACAAGGAAAATCATTAGAGCAGATGATAGGAGAGGTTATACGATGATTAACCAAGCTATTGCGGATGAAATGCTAAACCAGATGATTTGTATCTGGCCCAGCATGAGCGCGACAATGACCAACGACCAGAAGCTAGGATACATTGCCCAACTGGTTGCCGGACTACAATCAACCGGACTGGACAACGCAGAATCAGTACGACAAGGATTTACGAAAGCCAGAACCCAGGGCGGCCAATATCCGCCCTCTGTGCCTGAGTTTATCAAGTGGTGTAAGCCTGAACAGAAAGAGTTAAGCCACCAGCTGTTACCGCGACTGGAGCAGCAAGAATCAACACCGGAACAAATCAAAGCGCTTTCAGATGAATTACGCAAAGCGATGAAAGGAATTTAAAATGAATATGTCAGATAACCCAGAATGCCAACTACTGGGAGCATTACTGTTAGATCCAAAAAACATATTTCAGGTTCAGGAGGTAATAACCTCTGAAGATTTCGAACAACCTAAACATCGAGTGATTTATGAGGCCATTGTCAAACTCGGAACCGAATCAGACGTAATCACTGTCATGGAAGAAATTGACGGGGTCGAAAACTACGGGACTGACCTTGGCTACCTTGGAGATATGACAGACTGGTGCGTAACGACAACAAACTCGCTGATGTATGCAAAGATCATTCTCGAAAAATCACGACTGAGAAAGCTTCGGTCTGTTTGCATGATTATTGAGGAGGGGCTACACAACAAAAGCAAGTCTGAGGCTATCCTAGACGCCGCTGGAGAGGTTTTAAGTAAAATTAGCACCATGGATACCAATGGAAGCCAAATAAGCCTTGACGACGCATTCAGAGAGCTTATGGCTATGACTGATGACAGGGCGAATGGTAAAAACGAGGTTTACGGGACAGGTTTTGCTGAACTTGATGAATATATGCCGTTCGAGGGAGGAGGATTGTATTTACTGGGAGGTCGTTCAGGTATGGGTAAGACAACTCTTTTGCAGAGCTTTATAGAAACTCAAATACTTAATGGAATTCCTGTTTACTTTAACTCGGCTGAAATGAAAGGACAGCAGGTTGCAAAACGAATATTACAGGCCGCTGGATCAGTTGATGGTGGCTTTTTTAGGAACCCAAATCTGTATGCCGGAAAAGACCCAGGCATAGGCGCTAGAATTACAGCAGGATTAAATAAATTCAAAGGTAAGAACCTGATGATTGATCAGGAGCAGGGTTTAAGCCTTGAGAAGCTAAAGGTTCGCGCAAGAAATTATATCAGCGGTCACCCGGACTATCGCAAGACTGGAAAAGGGATGCTAGCAGTTGATTACATACAGCTTATGCAGTACGACAAAAGAAACCCAAGCACCTCGCTGGGTGAGATTTCAAAAGGACTCCGTGCTCTTGGTAAGGAATTAAATATACCTGTAATTTTGCTTGTTCAGTTAAATCAAGACCACAAGACGCGACAGGACAAGCGACCAATACCATCAGACATTGCCGGGTCGTCCGAGCCATACAGAGACTGTGACGGATGCTTGTTCGCTTATCGCCCGATTGTTGACGATCCAGACACCCCTGACCGCGATATTATGGAGATCATCACAGCAAAAAGCAGGGATTCAAAGCTTGGAACAGTAAGAGCCTCGGCGGAAATGCGCTATTTCAGAGTCAAGGATTTTGACGTAAACCAATACTACCACGGCTAACCAGCTATTAGCGGGTATAGGTAATGTGTAGTAATTTAAAAATAACTGTTGACACAGTTTAAATTGTTGATAGTATTAATCATGCAGGAGGAAATACTGCATGAAAACTTTAACCATAACCCAAATTGCTAAGAAACATACCGTGCTAAAAGAAGCCTTGGAGAAACACGAGGAAGTGCGGATTGTGTGGAAAGAGCAAAAACCAAACGGAAAAGTCCATTTTTCCGCTATCGCAAAAAAAGAGGATATCTCAAATGTTTAATATGTTCAAAAAGAAAGGCAAAGAAGCTCTGGCAGAAGTTAAGAAGCTGGAAAACCGTGACCTTGCGGAAGGCTTGGTTGGCGCTTGTTTGTTGATTGCCGCTGCTGACGGTGAAATTGAAGCGGAAGAAATCGCGAACCTGAATGCTCAGCTGGAAGCTCACCCGTCACTGCAAGGTTTTGGTAATGAAATCGGCAAGATGGTTGATAGCTTTAGTAAGCGTCTGGAAGCTGGTTTTCTGATCGGTAAGACTCAGATCATGCGTGAGATTAAAGACTGTACTCACAATGATACTGAAGCTGAAGATATCTTTGTTGCTGCTATCACTATTGCCCAGGCTGATGGTGAAGTTGAGCCGGAAGAGCTGGCAGTACTGAAAGAAATCGGTCGTACACTTGGCTTATCTTTGAGCAATTATGGCATCGAGGGCTAAGTTGTCGCTGGCATGGATGGCTATCATTCTGGTAGCTATCTTTGCCGCCGCTCGTGTTTTTGACTATGCAGTAGGCAGTTATAAGTGCTGGTCAAAATGGAGTGATAGCGGAATGGAATACCGATACAAAGTTGTTGCTGGTTGCCAAATTAAGCCTAAAAAGTACTGGCTGCCATCAGAAAATTATCGGGTTGATTAACATAAAGGGGCTTCGGCTCCTTTTTTTGTGACTGGGTTAATCAAGCCTGTAAAGATAAGTACGATAAGGAGAAGTAAGATGAGACACGAAGACATGCCAAAAGATTGCTATGCAACTGGACACCCTGCTGGATCGGTAAAGTTTAAGTTTACCGTCGGCTTGTTTGGAGGGTCATGTATTACAGAAGTCATTGAAACTAATAAGCTTTTTACTCTTGATGTTGAAGACATGGGTGCTTATTTGCCCGATCTGCTTGGCGATGATGGCTGCACTGGTGATAAATATCCTGGCGAGCCGGGTCATTATTTATTTGACGGACACACCTACGACTGTAGAAGCGTTGAAGATCGAGAATGGCATACGCCTGGCCGTATCACCCTACTTGCACAGCTAGAGGAGAGTGGTGATGAGTGATAACCAGCTGTTTGTTGTGATTGCCATTGTGGTCGTAATTTTCACAGCAGGATTGATCTACAAGCAAGCGATTAAGTGTGACGGACTATCTAATGATCCTGGCGAATTCATTGAATTTGGATTCACCAATCCAGACCACGGAATTGTTTACGAATATCAATATAAGACAAAGCCAAAGGAGACAACCAATGAGTAAGAAGATGAGTGATATTAAGTGGAGTGATGCCAGAAAAATTGAACATGTTTGGGTTGAGGATTTAGAAGACCCAAGCCTATCGGCGTTTTGTGAGGAGGATGGTGGTGTTTATTTTGTTGTTGAAACATGCGAATCAATGGGTAATTTTTCGGATGTGGAGGAAGGAATTTTAAGGGTTTATAGAAACCCAGAACTTCTTCAACTAGAAAACGACAGCCTAACCGCTGAAGTAGAGAGGCTTAGGGAGGCTTTGGATAAAGCAGCAAATCTGGTATTCGATGAACTCGGGGCCGTTAAAGCGCGGCCATTTATCAAAGCACTGGAGGGTGGTGATGAGTGAGTGGATTAGTGTTGAGGATCGGTTGCCAAAGCACGGCGATACCATTTATACAAAAAGCAAGGATGGCCGAATATACAAAAGTCAAATGTTTGACTGGCATGAAGGTAAAAATATCATGTTCAAACTATTTGGGTATGTATGGGAGCATAGCAATGTTACTCACTGGAAGGATTACGATAAATCAGAAGCTGTTTCTGGTTACGACTCATAACCCATAGGAGAATAGGTGTGAGTAAGTTTATATTTTTATATTTGATTCCAGTTTTATCTGGTATCTATACATCACATATCGGACTTAGCGTTTTTGATGTAAAGACATTGATTCCTGCCGTTGGCATTATTTCGCTAGTTTGTTTTATTAGCGTTAGTATTTACATGTCATTTTTTTGGCATCACAAAGAAGGGGAGTAGTTGTGAAAGTAAATATAAGCGCCGGATACGAAAAGGTGAATCTCAATCCTTGCGTGTACACAATAAAGCACAAAATGTACGAAGTTGAGCCTTATATGATATCACGAAGACCTACCGGACCCGTGAGAGAGAAAGGTACAAGATATTATTACACTGCTCACTACATAGCGTTTGGCGATATGATAAATTGTCATTGTGATCCATGCGCTGGTGATAAGGCCACGGCTAACATAATTAGAAAAGAGAATCCAAAATTCAACCCAAAGAAGCTAAATTGGGATGGAAATATCGCAATAATTAAGGAGTTATGATTATGTCTACTGAAACAATTTAAGCTATACTAACCAAGCGGCTTGTGAAGGCTTGATCACCTTCTTTGCTTTCGTCCTCAGCCTTGCCGCTTCAATTCAATGAGGACTTAAAATTTGAGGATGTCACTATGGAATTAATCACCACAAAACCGTTTGCAACTATGTCATCCCGCGAGATTGCGGAGTTGACCGGAAAAGAACATTACAATGTCAAGCGCGACATATCAGCAATGGTATTGCAGCTTAACTATCCTGACCTTCAGCTCAAAGACTGCCCAAAATTTGACCCATCAGAATTGAAGGGTCACCAGATAACGCTAGCGCCGTTTGAATATTGCGGAAATACCTATGACGAATTCCACCTTGATCAAGAGTATTCGCTGCTTTTGGTTAGTGGTTACAAGGTCGGGCTTCGTCAAAAGATCATTAAGCGCTGGCAAGAGCTGGAATTGCAACAAGCACCGAAGATCCCGCAAACCATGTCAGAAGCCCTGCAACTGGCAGCGGATCAGGCCCGGCAACTTGAAGAGCAGGCGCCAAAGGTGGCGTTTGTAGAAAACCTGGTTGAGCGCGACACTCTAATGACAGCTACACAGGTTGGGCAGAAACATAAAATTAGCGCAGTTAAGCTAAACAAATTCCTGGATGAGCTTGGCGGTGTGTATAACAAGTCTGTTAAGCGCGGTCGTGCATTCACTCAATCCTTCATTGATAAAGGCTATGGCGAGCTAAAGCAGACTGAGCCGGGCTATTCTCAAGCGCTGTTTACGCCATCAGGCGAAGTTTGGATCAATGAAAAGTTAATTAGCGAGGGGTTGGTATGAGTGTTTCTGTAATTGGATCAAAAATGGTTTGCAGCCCTAATCCGTATTTTATCGGTATATCCTGGGGTAATAATCAAATAAGGATCGGCCTTATTTTTTGGCATGTTGTTTTTATAAAATAACAAACCTGTCGCAAATTGACATTAACATAAGTGATTATAATCCTATAATAGGGTTACTGATTAGGAGGTAGAAAGATGCTAAAAGCAATTCAGGTTTCGGTTAAGGCTATTTTTAACATGGTTGTAGCGTTAACTTTATTGTTGTCGGTAACTGGTTGTGGAAACTTTGTAAATGAGCCTAGCATTAAAAAGGCTATGGATTTGTGTGCGAGTAATGGAGGGCTTAATCACCTGTCAATATTCGTTGCGGACAAAGCAGTTTGCAATAACGGGGCAATTTATCACAGGGGTAATTGGATGGTGAGAGACAGATAGCAAGCAATGCGCATGATATTCTAATAACCACCCTCCCGCCGGGTTAAGGCGGGGTTTATAGCCCGCGTAGCATAATGGATAATGCAGTAGCCTTCTAAGCTATTGATTGCAGGTTCGAGTCCTGCCGCGGGTGCCAAGTTTCATATCAAAGGGTCGTGCGCCCTAGACCTAAGTAGGGATTGCACCGGAATAACACACCTCACTGGTGTGCCGCAGATAGCCGCTGCAGAGGTGACTCTGGGCCTTTTGATATGAGCCTTGTCTCATACTGAGTAAACAGTAAATCAAAATTTAGAATCAATAAGGAGATAGACATGTACTACTGGGATAAAAAAATTAAAATGGAAGACTTGGTTGGCAAAACAATCAAGGAGATCAAAGGACTAGAGAAGGGTTCTGAAGAGGTTCGCATCTTTACTGAGTGCGGACAAGAGTATTTGTTTTTTCACCCACAGGATTGCTGTGAGTCGGTTGACCTTAATGATTATGATGGTTATGCAGATGATCTAGTTGGCGCTCTTATTGTTAGCGCAGAAGAAAGTTCAAATTCAGACGAAGGGGAGAGGCCATGCGAGTATAGCGAAAGCTGGACATGGACATTCTATAAGATAGAAACCAATAAGGGCGGGATTTGGATGAGGTGGCTCGGAGAATCTAATGGGTATTACTCCGAAAGCGTTGATCTTGTGTGGGTCAATAAGCCAGATTCCGAATGAAGTGTTATTAATTAACAGGAGAGTGTTGTGATAACTAAGGTAAATGTAATTGACATTAAATGTGGCGAGAAGTTGCACAGCTATCTTAAAAACAATCAGGATTCACTGCCAAGAGTTGGTGATACTGTCATTATTGAAGGTAGCCAAAGATTTATTGTTATTGAAGTGTGTCACTGTTTTGGATCCAAAGACTCTGTTCAAGAATCAATTAATATCTATGTTGAGTGCTAAATACACCTGCTTCATATGCGAAACAGTAGACTATTGCGAGGAGTGTAGTGGAGCTATTAATAAACTCAGAGGCCAGTCTTCGGGCGGCACAGAAACAGCTAGAGATTCAGTTTCAGGAGAAGAAGTTCGTAAAGGCCAAGTTGAGCTATGGCCGACAACGGAGTCTTAGCCAGAACGCGGCGCTCCATCTGTTCTGCCAGCAGTTGGCCGATAAGCTGAACGAGGCCGGGCTTGACCAGCGCAAAGTAATGAAGCCGAGCGCTGATATACCATGGAATATGGAATCTGTTAAAGAGAATCTATGGCGACCTATTCAGAAAGCCGTAACGGGCCTAGATAGCACTACAAAGCCTGAAACAAGCCAGTATCCGGCCATCTACGATGTTTTAAATATGCACCTGGCTACCAAGTTTGGAATCAGTGTTGAGTGGCCTAAAAGGAGAGAGGATGCCTCGTAAGTGCACAAAGAAAGACTGCCGAAAAGAATTGCCGCCTGTTAAGCGGTCTGTATTCCCTGAATCTGCTGGTTTTTGCTCTATTGAGTGCATGAGCCTGCATGGACTGGATAAAGCCCGTCAGCAGGCCGAGAGAAAGCGCAAGGCCGATGAGGCTGGAGCTAAGAAGCGGCGCGACACATTTAAGAAAGAATTCCAAAAGACAGACAAGCGATACCGGACTGAACAGATAGAGCTTACACAAAAGGCATTCAACAAAGTTATCAAGCTTGAGGAGTTGCTAAGGTGTGCGATCGCTGGAGAACAGCCGATGTGTATATCTTGTAGCAAGCCATGGACTCCATTCGATAACGCAGACTTTGCAGCCGGACATTGGCACAGCAGGGGCGCAAGGTCGGATCTGGCAATGAATAACCTCAACGTATTACTCCAATGTAACAAAAGGTGCAACTCAGCACTATCAGCCAACAAGACTGGTGAAATGGGAACTCATGGATATGATGCTGGCCTGGTAATGAGGTTGGGCCAAGATGGTTTTGATAAGTTAAACCGCCGACTATCTCGCGTTAATAGGCTTCCGGCGTGGTCGGTCGATGACTACAAGCTGTTAAGAAAGTGGCTCAATGGTCGTGCAAGATACATAACCAAAGAGCTTGAGCTAATACAGGGAGCTTGTTAAAGCGCCCGTATAGCCTCGATCTCTTTTTCGATTTCAGATAGCTTATCAATCGCCCACTTGTCACCAGCAACAGCGCCGCGCAGCATTCTTTTTGTCTGCTTCGCTTCCAGTGCGTCTATTTGCTGCTGTTTTGTTGGCTCAGGTGCGACTGGCGCGACATACGGCAGAAACTCGAACTTATCAGAATTGTCCTGCTCGAAATGAGATTTTATCTCTAAATACTCATCTTGTCTGGCGCATTCTGGCGCGTAGTTGTAGTCGTCAATCGTGAAGTTTCCACTAACATCTAATTGAACCTTGATCATCATAAAATCCTCTTTGCCCAGCCACGAATGAAAACAGCACCGGGGTTGTTGTAAACCTCGCTCCCGCCAGCCGCCCTACCTGACACGCAGCTTCCAGCCATTAATTGTCCAGCGGAAAAACCTTGAAGCCAGTAATCCCAGCTACCGCCAGCGGGGAGGGTGTAAGTTGTGCCGCTATTCACATTTACAGGGACGGGGGCTGTATTTAACAGGTTTCCACCATCCCAGTTAGTAGCGCCAGGCGATGATAGTCCTGCCACTGTCTGACCTATGTCGCTATCACGCAGAACGTCAGCTAGGTCAGAGTTTAGTGGGACTTCATCCGAAGCGGTGCCTGTGTCCGTTGAACCGCCAGAGCCTAAGCGAACGTGTCTCCATGTCTGAGACAAGCCAGAGCCGGATTCGGTCGCCGTGATTCGATACTGACCAGCGCCAGCGTAGAATTGGGCAAAGCCGTTGCTGTCTGAGAAAAACGGATTAGATAGCGCAGCGCCGCCGATATCAGAGAAAATAGTCGCTAGCGTTCCCGTACCCTCGTCATAGACTGAGATTTCAGCGCCGACGACTATATCGCCAGTGCTGTTTTGTATTGTTCCCTGCCAAGCTGAATTAGCCATAAAAACTCCTAGTTAATTACAGCACCAGCTATGGTGCCTGTGTTGTTTATTGTAACAGTTAAGCCACGCTTATTGATAGCTGCGCCTGGCTGACCACCTGCGCCGCCAGATGAACCATATCCATTAGTTGCTGATCCGCCACCGCCAGAAGATCCGGCAACGCCAATACCACCCCCATTGCCGCCAACTCCGCCTGACACCGAACCATATCCCCCCAGAAGATACACCGGAAATTGTGGAAGCGCCCCCCCAGCACCAACGCCATTGCTAGGCTGTCCAGCTGTTGAGGATGATGAATTGGCGCCCTGTCTTGATTTGTATGACTCGTTAGCAGTATCGGAAGGAATAGAAACACTCCCGCCGACTCCGCCGCCGCTAATATACGGCCCCGCACCGCCACCACCACCGGAGCAAGCAGCGTATACGTTTTCTCCAAAGTCTGAATCAATTTCAATTTGACCTCTTGCGCCACCACCACCGCCGCCGCCGCCGCCACCACCACCAATAATTCCCTCGTTTTCGATAACAACAGCTGGAGAGCCGGAAAGGGTGTTGAAATCAACGCCAGCGCCACCGTTGCCACCGTTGCCGCCATTGCTTGAGCTTCCAGAGTTAAAGGAGGTTATTGTTGATTGTCCACCATTGCCGCCCATGCCGCCCTTGCCTGCGATTAGGCCACGATTAACAATTTTTACCGTGACGTCATTTGGCCATAACCCAAAATCAAAAGCTGGCCTGCTAGTGGTTGTTGAGCCAATATTTATTCCGGTTTCTATTGTAAATACGGCGGTATCACCACTGTTAAGTGTTGAAAATTGAGAGTTGAACAAGTCTCTAAAGTTTGGATTTTCCTTGTCTGTGTCGATGAATACATTTTTTATATTTGGATCTTCTGGCGCGACTGAGGATTCATATAAAACTTCTTCAGCCAGCACTGAGTATTGGGTGTCAGTTGATTTTGACTGCACAACCTGAACAGGAACCGAAACAGGCTCGCCTGTGGCGTCCTGAATTGTCCAGCTTTTAACATTAAACCCACCACCAAGAGCAGGCGCAATAATTGATGAGTCCTTATGGAGATCAAAACTTATTAGCCTTGGCGGCGTAGTGTAGCGGGATAGTATTAGATTGTTCAGGCGCTCCGCCGCATCCCTTCCTGTATCTGTTATCCAGCGCGAAAAAATGCGCTTGATGCTTGGCACGCCGTTAAAGTTCAATTCAGATTCAGGAGATATCGTGGCGAGTGTTGTTGCGTAGTTTTTTTGCTCGTCCAGTTTTTCCAAAGGGTTTATCTGCCCGTAATACGTCCAAACCTGAGAAACTCGCTTATCTGGCTGATCTTTTGAATTAAACGAGTCAGCTTTTAACACGTTGTCATCGTAAAGCTGCGCGCCGGAATCAACAGCGCGAAGAACCCTAAATTTTAGAAGCTTATTTATATCATCCCACCAAACAGTGCTCGCGGTTTGCTCTAAAAGCTCATTAATCAACTTATTGACTTCGGTAGGCTCTGCGATTAGTGAAGAATAGTTACGACCAATATAAACCGAATCCTCGTCCGCCCAGTCAGCTGAGGGGATGAATTCAGTGGGCACGTTAGCATAATTAATCAACAGGTCTTCAATGATTGACGTGACAGACTGAGGACTATATTGCAAGCAGACCTGGAACCGAGAGTCTGCATCATGGTCTTTTGCTGTTGTGTTGTACTGGCCGCGAGTGATTGTCAGGTTATCGCCCGAACGTGTAAAACTGACAACCTCCTCGCCTCCTATCTGAGCAATGCCGGATGTTGGGTATTCAATGTCTCCAATACCGGGCGGGGTTAGTGTTGCGGAAGTGTCGCCCGCTACAATTGCAGATAGTAGCGCGCCATTTGAAATGAGCGGCGCTTGTGCTTTTTTACCGTCAGCCAACTGTAGGGCGTCTTTGCATTTAATGTTGAAAGTGCCGGACGTTGAAGGACCAGCAACGGAATCAATAATAAAGTGCCTTGTTTCCATTTGCGCGATTGACTGCGAAGTGTCGCCGCGAATCAGTCTGATATTTGAATTCTGAATAAACGGCCAGCGAGCGCGAAACTTTCCGAAGTATGTTCCGCGCTGGTACGGATCGTAATCCCTGTCAGCCAGATATCTATCACCCTCCGGCCCTGTGTCTGGATAGCGGGAGTCAATAAATTTAATATCAATCGAAGCGCGAACCCCGATAGACTCGCCCAGCTCAAGCTTAGCCGGACGGATATTTATAGACTCAATACTTGGAATAGCATCAATGCCAGCAGGTATCTTGGCGCTTGATGTTGAGTATCTGGCCGTGACAATTTCTTTGCTGTAATTGTTCTTGTCCTGACAAGTTGCCCAGCAGTTAAAGCACTTTATTTCACCCGTAGCAGGAATTGACGCAGAGCAAGGGGCTTGCCCGTAACTATTTGAGCAGCGGTCTAAATCAATTTCAATTAAATCAATTTTTTCTGTCATGCTATGCCCGTTAGATTCATGCTAAATTCCATCATGCCATTGCTGCGCTGATTTGATGGCTGAGGATTGCCAGATACCCAGCAATAACCAACCTCACCGCCGTAGGTTTCTGGTCGCCAAGCGAAAAAGCAAGGCGGACGGGGTGAGAGAGCAATAAATGGATCAAGCTGATTTCTATACCATTCTGGTGTTAAGTTGCTTAGAGATACTGACGTTTTATTTGTTTCTCGTACAACAATTTCCCCTAGATATTGCCCGTTTTCACTCATCCCGTTGATTGTCTTTCTGTTTCGTCCGTAAGTTATCGGAGTATGCCCGACATATATTTTGCGCTGTAGCCGTAGTGACTTTCCGACATAGATAACGCCGATCTTAGGGGCTTCTGTAGCGCCTGATATAACAATTTCGACCGTTGTTGGCGTGGCAATATTCAGCGCGTATAGAATCGCCTGTGTAGCTGATACTGGCGCTGGCTGAGATACAGTCACCCCGTTAAAGCGAACTTCAACCGTCAACCCTGGCTGGTTTAAATTGTGTCGAGCAATTCCTATGTAATCAACCTCGCTACCGCCTGAATTAATAGTGATTGTCTGCGTTGAGGCATCCGAAGCGCTCCACACAAAAGCGGTCGCCGGATTCGTGACGTTTGTTATTGGATTTTGGATTGTTTCGCTAGTGGCCGTGATATTTGAAGGTGTCAGAATATTGTTATAAGCAAGTATCCCGAAGTCCTTTTCAATTTCCCCCGCCGCTTGCTCAGTTAGAACAAGCGCCGATCCGATAAAAATACTCATTCAAACCACCAATTTAAAACCGTCATTTTGCAATTCTACCAGCTGTTCCGCTAAGTTTGTAACGGTTTGGCCAGTGAATAAAGATGATGGGTCTAATGATTCCAATCTTACAGTCCTTTCAGGTTCAGGCGCGGCAGCGGGGGCGGCAGAGGCAGCAGGCGCGGCAGCAGCACCGCCAGCGGATACTGAGCTAGAACCGCCGAAACTTGTGCTATTAATGGCCTGAAGTCTGACACCACCCGCAACAACAGCGGCAGCGGCAGCAGCGGCACCAAGCCCTGGGCCAACAACGGGAATTCCAGCTAATGACTCATAGGCTTTTTGAGCGGCGCTGTATGTGCTGACAACGGTCTGGGCTTGGGCGGCTTTCTTCCCAATATCAAACATGCGCTTGTTTTCAGTCTGCATAAGAGTAGAAAGATTGCCAAACATGCCAGCAACGGCGTCAGTCTCGGCGTGCGTCCACGTGGATGATATGGAGTTCATAGCATTTGCGAATGTTTGCTCCCTAGAAAGCGCCTCCGCCTTTCCTTGCTCATCTATACTTGCGAGGTTTTGCTTGTGGGTCACATACTCTAATCGCTCAGCCTCGTTTTTCATCCTAACGGATTCTAAAAAGGTTTCGATTTCTTCAGATGGCAAAGGAGCCATCATTATATTGTGCAACTCATCGCGGGACTGAGTGAGCGCCGCATTGGCCTCTGCTGCTTGCGCTCGAATGCTCGCCGCCAGTGACGATTCGCCGCCGAGTGCTATTTGGGCGATATCAACACCAGGAATGGCATTTAATTCTGAAATGATCCCATTGATATTAGATAGAATTGTGACGCGGGCAATATCAACCCCGTCCACCAGCGAGGAGAACACAGCCAGTCCTGCGGCCTTTACTGCATCAAACGCAACTTCAGCGCCTTGCGCGCCAACCTCGACACCGCGCCAAGCATTGGCCATTACTCCGACCGCCTGCGCTATACCTTCAACCGATGATGAAACTATATCATCCATCTTTTGAGTGTCAGAAGTAAAGTCTGATATTTTCTCGCCTATTTCGACCAGATAAGGGGATAGATCGACAGCGATTGTATTTGCCATGCCGGACAATGCAAGCTCGCCCTGATCAATGGCTTTATTCAGATTCTCTAGCTGGGCAATGTCAGCGCCGGATAAAACAGCGCCTAAGTTTTCAGCCTCGACGCCCATTTTACGGAACCCTTCGCCGCCATTTTCAAGCAATGGCTGGAGCATTTTTGCGTCACTGGAAATGGCTTCAAGATAGAAAGTCATTTCAGACTGAGAAACATTAGCTTGCTCTAATGCGTCCGTATATTTTTGCAAGGATTCAGAGCCAGACAAGCCCGCGAAAGCATCCTTTGCAAGCCCTACTTTCGGCGCGATATTCTCGAAGAAATCAGCAAGCGGGCCAGCGCCCGTCTGCATGAAATCACCGACCTTATCATCGACATCTTTAAAAATATCAGCCAGCTTTTCTTGCTCAATGCCAACCGTTTTTGCCCCTGCCGCCATTTTCTGAAATTCTGTTGTAGAAATACCAGCAACAGCGGAAAGGTTTTTAATTTCCCGCGCAGATTCAGCGACAGATTTTGTAAGCGCAACTGAAGCTGTGGCAGCAGCGGCAGCAGCCGCAGCGCCCCATTTTCCAATGTCATTTGCAGATTGTCGGGCTTTTGCGCCCACCTCTGAAATAGACTGGCCTGCTTTTTTGGCACCTTCTTTTAATGGGCCAATGTCAGCACCAAAACGAACAAAAATATCTGATTCAGCCATTAGAACCCATTATCCAAAAGGTTTAGCAGTCTATCAAACTGCGATTTTTTAAACATGTCAGGCCGTTTAACTTCCAGCCACCACCAAAACTCTGTGGGAGACATGCTCCAAAACTCAGAAGGCGGAAGCCCTAAAGACACCGCCGACTGATAAAGCGACTTAATCAAGCCGCTTTGTTCGCTTACTTTTTTTTTGGATCTTCGCCTGCACTGTACGAGCTTGGCGGAAGCATCATTGTGATCAGCGTGGTGATTGACGCCTGAACATTGCCAGCGCCGCCCTCACCGAATAATGACTCGTAAACTTCTTCGGTCTGCGCGGAAGCACCAGCGTAGTTAAGCGCAACGGTGTACGCCTCTGCCAGCTTTGATAGCTTCGGGCCGTTCATTAAATCCTGCAAAGAGATAACGTCTTCAACCATAGCAATCAAACGCATAACTTGACCAGGCTGTACTTTAAACTCTTCGCCCTTGAAACCTAATGTGATTTCTTTAAATACGCTCATTAGCTACCCGCCGTAAAAGTCCACTCACCGGAAGATTGCAAAGTACCGTCAAATTCAATAGCACCATCAGATCCGCCGCCGTTTTCAGTCAGGCCGTTCAGGTAAAAATCACCTGAAATACTGTCTCCAGTGGTTTGGCCTCCTAGTGGTGGGTATTCAATAGTCAGGTCAGTATAAAGCTGTGACCCGCCCGTCATAATTAGGCCGCGCAATACTGCGTCTTTTGTCACGCCTGAGAATGAAATATCCAGGGTTTTCGTTCCGGCTTCTTCTGCCAGAGTTCGAAAGCCGTTATCTTCGTCCGTAGTAATGTCAATCGCCTCCTTTGCCACAGCAATGGATTTTGAATTAATACCAGCTAGGCGAGTGGCACCTTTTTTGATTAGCAAGTCGCGGGAAATGTTAGCCATTTCTAAGTCCTTTCGATTATTAAATTAAAAGTTTGAACGCCGTGAGTTGTGCGCCCGTCATTATCCAAAAAACTTTGTACAGTTTCCTGATTGATGTTTACAAAATCAAAACCAGTGAATGATAAATTCTGCCTGTGCAAGGTATCATAAATCAAGCCCTGTATCTTTTTGCATTCTGCCCGCCCGCCATAGCGCGACCAAGTATGAATATTTGCGCTAAACGTCATCATAATTTCAGTGTCAGTATCAAAGCTAGAGCCTGAATCATCGCCGACAACAACAAAAGGAAAATCATTATCCTGATTGCCTTCCGGAACTCTGTCATAAGCACCTTTTATTTCTGCCATTAAAGCAGCATTGCTTGTTAGCTTCTGATAAATGGCAGTTTGCACCGCCTCGCTAAAACCGCTCATTGATTAGCCTGCCTTTTCTTTTCACGCTTAACAGCGGCAGCAAGCTTCTGTGTAAAAACTTCATCCGCTATTTTTTCGATGTTTGCGGCAACTTCTTGCTTGGCTGGTTCTAAAAACGGCCTTGCTGGCTGGGGATTGTTGCCTGCTGTGCCGTATTCAACAAAGCGCCAGTAAAAGCCATCTACATTATCATCACGGCGTACCGTTACGTCAGAAACAGGCTTGCCAGGTGGCGACTTTCTGCGCTTTGCCTTGATTGATTTTTTTAGATTGCCTGTGTCTTTTGGCGCTTTCTTTTTCGCCTCTCTTGCTACTCTTGACGCAATACCGTGTATAAACGAGCGTGACAGATTGCGAGCATGGCGTGGCAAAATATCGCCCAGCAATTCGTTAATCTCATCAATGCCAACAATCGTTGTCTCTTTGCTCACTGCGCCACGCCTCGCTCGGCTTCGATCTCTAAATACATTGCGCGTTTTTTGCTCTGGTTTATTGAGCGAATATTATAAGGGATATCATCCCATACGATCCGCATCGACTCCAGCAAATCCGACCGATTTCGAATGACAAAAACCATATAGGCGCTTGCCTCGATTCTATCTGCCTCAAACGACTCCTTGCCCGTCTTTGGTCGTGTGTGCGCCCAGACTGTCGGGGTAGTGTCAATATCGACCCATGACTCAGCGGCACCACCCATACCGTCCGATAATCTTTGTTTGGACTGAAAGGTTATACGCTGATCCAATTCACCAGGTCGGTACTTAATCATATTCCCAGCCCGTCACGCAGAGCATATAAGCGGGCTTTTACCGCCTTATTTTCTTCCAGCTTAATGCCTCCTGTCTGCTCTGTTCTGTGCTCGTACATATCGGCCACAATCATTTTTATGGCGTCCTTAACCCTGCTTAAATCAGAAGGTGCGCTGGTTGTTAATGTTATATTATAACTTTTTGCGCTTTTTGGCTCGTCAAAATAGACCGTGTTTGTATTTGGGTCTAAAAAAAGTTTGGCCAACGGGTAAGGCTGCTCTGTTTTGTCGTCATCAATGTATGAAGAAGCAGTAACAGACAAGCCGCGAAACGGAAGGATTAACTCAGCCGGAATAGAGCCAGAAAAACGGATAATAATATCCTGCTCAGTGAAAAACCGATTGCAAAATGCCTCGCAATATTCGCGGGCTGTTGATATAAGTGCCGAAATAAGACTGTCTTCTTCAGTGAAAGAAGCCTCAATTCTTAATTGCTCTTTTGCCTCGCCAAGCGTCACTGGCTCCGTGGTAGGTGGCGCAATTACATCAACTTGATATTTCACTTCTTGCCCTTTTTCTTAGTCTGAATTTTATTTTCAGGCTGCGGCTTTGTTTCGATTTCTTTTTTTTGCTCTGGTTTTGATTCTACAATCATTCCAGCATCAAGCCAGCATTTATTGAAAGGCACTTCCTGCCCTTTTTTAACATCGCCCACGGCGTAGGCTTTAAAATCTTTTGTTGCTGTGTACATATTCACCTCAAAAGCAGGGGCGCTATGTTAGCCGCCCCTTTTAGATTAGCTCGCAGTGATCCCGCTAATGTCACCGGTACGGATGGCCGCAGGAGTAAACACCAGCTCAGCGCCGCGAGTTTCAGCGCGAACAGTAACCAGGTTCTTAGTCACGTTGTCGCCGTCCTGCTCAAACATTTCCACAATCGTGCTTTCACGGTTCGCGTACATGTCAGCCTCATAGGACTTACAAATAATAGTTCCTTCTGGAACGTTATTTGACAGCACAACAGGCAAGCCCCATAACAGAGCGGTCAAGCCATTGTTGACGTAGCTAACAGCGCCAGAGGCCGCGATAAACGCATTGTCGCCAGCCGCGCGGCGCGTGGTTTCTGCATCGCCCCAGTCTTTCGGATTCATATAGAAGTAGCTAGGCTCGTATTCAGCCGCGATAACTTCCATTTTCATCTTGTTAGCCAGGCCATAAACATCAACAGTCAGCAGAGGGCTGGTAGTAGTATTGTTGCCAGTCGCCAGCCAGCCATCCGTTGTATCGTTGATAACATAGTTTTCAACGGCAGTGTTCACACCATGGCGTAATCGGCGCTCAATGTATGAAGACAGGAAGGTTGAATCACTCAGCGCTTGCTTAGACACTCGAAGATAGGTTGTGATGGTCTTAACAGCAACATTCACTTCTTCAAAAGTCAGCGTGCTTTCAGGCTTCGATGCGCCTTCATCAGTTGCCGCTGCAGCATTGGTATATGCCAGCTCTTTTGAGTAGTAGATGATATTTGAAGACGCGGAACCCTGCATTACCGTAGGCATTACCGTAAGCTGACGGAACGCACCAGGCACAACACCAGGCAACTGGTCATGCTGTGAAGAAGCATTGCCAGAGTTCACAATGGTATTTTTGATTTCAGCGCGACCGCGAGTGGTTTCGCCAGCGATGAAAGACTTAATGCCAGCCGCTTCCAGCACTTGATCGCCGAACGCCTTGCCTTCGATCTCGTCTGGGCTGGTGCCGAACTTCTGCGCCAGCTCTGCAATCTCATCATTCAGAGATTTAATCGCGGCATCCAGCTCAGCAATTGAGGCTTTATATTCAGCGCCTTTTGCTTCGGACTGATCCATAACAGTCTGCATTTTTTCTTCGATCTTGCCGTGTAACTCGGAGAGCGCGGCCTTGAATTCGTTTTCAGTTGTCATAATGACTCCGTAAATTCTTTTAAAAATTTTAAGTTTGCGGCTGCGTTTTCTTCAGCCTGTTTTTGCTCTTCACGCTCACCGTGAATCTTTTTCACCGTCACCACAATCTCTGTAGCTTCTTTTTGTGAAAATCCTTTTTGACGTAAAACCTGTTCGACGTCTTTTAATTTTGTAGCGCTTTTTATGCTATCAATATGCGCGTTATTGTCTGCTGGAGTCTCAACAATGGAAATCTCAAACAGATCAATTTCTTTCAGGACACGAACAACGCCATCTTGTTCTGAGTCTCGTACTGCGTAGCCAATCGACATACCACTAATGGCACCATGTTTCAGCAGCGCGGCGGTGTCCTCCGCCACAGAATGCCCCTTGGTTAGCTCACCGGAAACAAAAAGCCCTTTCTCGTCCTCGTAAATCTCAGTAAACTTACCGATGACTGGTCCGTAGTGATTCCAGCGCAGCTGGATAGGTCGATCACGATCCGCGATTGTTCTTTTATACGCACCAGGCTTAATGGTGTCGCCGTATGAATCCAGACCATCAAAAACAGAGGCATACCCGCTAAATTTTAGCGAGTTTTCCGCTCCCATTTTGACCTCGCATTTACCAAGGCTTAGTTCTTTATATTCCATTTGTATCTGCCTGTACTTGTCTGTTCTGAGTGCCAGCGGGAACCAGCGTACCATTTAAATAAATATTATCGCCACCTTCAGCAGGCGAAAGACCCTCTTCTGCGCGGCCCTCGTTCGGCTTGAGCAGTCCGGCGTTCACAGCCTTAGCTTGCGCGTCCAGTCGTGTTGATTTGTCAGCGCGGAGTAGAGAGTCAAAATTAAACTCTATGTCTATGCTTTCCCAATCAGATCGCGGCATCAAATGACGCTTAATGCTTGATTCAATGCGCTCTAGATAGGGCTTTAGGTTTAATTTATAAAACCCCATATTGATCTGTTCAATACCGCTACCCCATGTTGTTCCGCTCGCAGTATCGTTAATCAAAACAGAGGGCACACCATAAAAACGCGCAATATCTTCAATACTGAATCGGCGCGATTCTAGCAGCTCCATATCAACAGGGCTGAGGCTGGTTTGCTGGTAGTTAAATCCAGCCTCTAAAACAAATAACTGAGCCTGATTTCCTGATTGCAAGCCTGCAAAAGATTCCTTGATTTGTTTTCTCTGAGCGTCTGACAATGCTTGGTCAACTGTCAGTACGCCGTTCGTTTTGCCGCCATTGGCCGACAGTTCCGCTGATCTATTGGATTGATCTATTGCCATTCCAATAGTGTTGGACGCATAACCCAGCGTGGAAAGACCGACAATGCCATTGCCAAAAAGTTTTACGTGCCAAATAGTTTCTTCTGCGTAAACCTTGATATTTCCATTAGCTGTGGTGTAGCGGTAAACCTTCGAGCCATCATCGAGAAGATCAACTTCAACCTGTGACGCTGGCAAAGGAAGCAATGAAGTAATCCGGCGCGAAGTGCGCTCTATCACCATGTAGGCATTGCCCCATGTGACTAGATTTAACATTAATTGCTCGATAAACTCTGTGCGCGTCTGGTATCGGTTGGGGCTGTAATTTAGTAGCTTCCATAAATCATAATCAGTGCGCGGGGACTTTACGTTCGTTTCAATATTTCGCGTATAGCACTGGATAGGCATTGCTGCGACAGTTTCAGCAAGCAGGCGAGTAGCCGCCCAGCAAGCGGAGACAGACATGGCCTGATCGAAGGTTACATTCTTTGTTCTAGTAGCTGGCAATGCTGATTGAGTGCCAACATGAACACTATCACCACCGCGACCAAAGCCGAACTTATACCACGCCATTTACAATGTCACCGTTAGCAAGTTGCTGAAATCAACTGTCAATTCGCGCTCCTTTTGAGATCGTCCCAGTGCCATAAGCAAAGCTACTACCCCATCAATTTTATTTTCATCCACTTCTTTACGTGGGTAAACCTCGTCTTTTGCATTGGCTTGAGCGGTCACATTAGACATCATCCAAGTCATAACGGGGTCATTGTTATGATATAACGTACCAGACCTTACCATAGCGTCAAGCATTTTCATAGGCTCACTGAAGTTTGCTACAGATTGCCTAACTTCAACGACCGGAACACCCTCCGCCATTAGCTCAGTAACAAGCATTGTTGCCTGGTGCGGGTCGTATCCCAGCTCGTGAACTTCAAACAGCGAACAGATTTCCAGAATATCCTCTTTAATCTCTGCAAAATCGATAATCTCGCCATCAGTTACCGTAATCCAGCCATCCGAAGCCCATGCCCGGTAGGATTCATTGCCTTCTTCAATTTGTCGTTCAGGAAGGTAGTACTTACCGAATCGAGCGGCAGGCTCATCACCATCACCGGGAATATAAATTTCCAGCGCCGCAATATCGACACGGCTTGCCAAGTCCATTCCTACAAAAGCAGGCCGCCCGTAGTAGTCGGATATTTTCAGATTGTCGTTTCCGCAAGCTCGCCACTTTTCGACATTGAAAAACGATTCACGCGAGCCACACCAGATATTTAAATGCTTTGTCTTAAATGCTGATTGTTTTCGGGCATTGCTCTTAGCATCCGAAAGACGGGCCTCAAGGAAGTCAGCAGAAACGGACACGTCAAAATTAGGGTTTGCTTTTTTCAGCACCTCTATATCTGTCCAGTCGTCGCCCTGATCTATTCCGTAAATCATGGCAAGCTGGCGGTCGTTACGCTCAATGGCTTTTTCTAGCTGCTTCTGCAAGTCAATCTGCATTGAATAACAGGGGCCGGACACGTTAAAACCCGCCGTTGTGATATACAGGGCCAATGGTTGCTCCCTTGCCCCCATGCCTGTGATCATTGTGTCAATCAATCGGCTGTCTTTATGTTCGTGAACCTCGTCAATAATCGCGCACGATGGACTAGAACCGTCCGGCGGATTGCCAATAACAGGTTCCATTTTAGAGCCGTTTTTTTCAATACATAGATTCGACGCATTGACCATGATTCCATAGTGAGAAGTCATGGCCGGATTCTTTCGCGCCATTACCTGCGCCGGAGTGAAGACCTCTTTTGCCTGCCTTTCAGAAGTTGCGCCTGTGTATATCTCTGCGCCATACTCACCATCAGCGCAAAGCATATAAAGTCCGATAGCAGCGGATAAGGCCGACTTGCCGTTTTTCCTTGGCACCAGCAAGAAAGCCTCTCGGTATTTTCTCAACCCATCACGTTTGCGAACCCAGCCGAAAACATTGCAAATAAAGAAAACCTGCCAAGGCTGAAGTATTAAATGCTCCTTTTGGTTCGCCCATTTCCCTTTTGTATGATACTGCAATTCGATAAAACGGCAGGCAGAGAACGCCTTTTGCTCGTCGTATTCATAGGGATAGTCGGGGTCAATGCGCTTTTTCTTGTTCGCTAAGTGCTCTTTACATGCGGCCTGAATGTATTTGTTGGCCGAAACCTCGCCTTCTACGACTTCAACAGCGTAGTTATCGCAAATCTCTGAATAATTCTTATCCATTAAACAGTCTCAAACGGGTTTTTATCATCGTTTTTATCTTGCACAATCTTTGTCCGATCCGATGGCGTCATCCCATACAAGCTGAGCATTTTTGTCAGTTGACCAAGCTCAGCAGCAGTTAAGGCCGGAATAACCGCATCTTTCTCATATTCGCCATAACGGAAGCGCCAGAATAGGATTGTTAGAACTTCCATCGTGGTTCGGTCCGCCTCGCACATAACACCAGGGAACATGATTGAAACGATATAGTCCCACGTCTTCACCTGCAATTCGTTAAAGTGCTCAGGCGCAGGCCCGATGCCTTTGGTAGTCTTCGGTTCCTTTTTGTTTTGCCTTTGTTTGTTTCTATGCGCTGTACCATGAAGCTCTTTAAGTGCTGTTGGCTTTGCTGGATTAGCCATAACGCCCCCTTTTTCTTTGAATGTTATAATGTAACACTTGGATGTTTCAACTGTGCATGTAAAAAACTGGCTACCCACGTCAGTCCCTTGACATTTCCCCGATACTTTGCCAATGCCCCCTCCCTATAAGCCATTTTCAACGCCTCTAGGCTGCGTTCTAGTGACATGTGACTCATAGGCCGCGTTCAATTCATCGCGGCTTAGCGGGCTTTGTATTAGGTCGTGCCAGTACCCTTCAAAACAATGTCTAAATTCATGAGCGATAACATCATCGGCGTAAAAATCTCTTTGTATCGTTATCACGCATGGCACAGAAAGCGGATTAGCCGTTGCTTTTACTCTCTGATCTCCTATGTACAGATTATCATCAGATATGACAACGCGCACCAATAGAGTTCTATCAGTGAACGTTGGTGTGTGAGCGCACCCACTAAGCAATAGAATCAGAATCAGGAGGCGCATATTTTAGCTTCCACTCAATAGCTTGTTCTTTCGTGATGTGCTCGCCACCGTCTAGCAGGCCAGTGAATAGGTACTGGCCGTTTAATACGGTAGGCTTACACGTTGCGCTCATTAACTCATCAGCTACAGATTGATCGCTGATTAGTGTGTATGCGTACACTGGTTGCG
>Ga0255776_10000892_pt1 | contig 34375 bp, 37 predicted proteins | sample 071ome_19_FD_179974 | JGI IMG/M metagenome (GOLD analysis project Ga0255776, IMG submission 179974) | Coastal salt marsh microbial communities from the Groves Creek Marsh, Skidaway Island, Georgia - 071413AT metaG (version 2) | ecosystem: Environmental > Aquatic > Marine > Intertidal zone >... | reverse complement strand
GGTCTCGGTACCAACGAAATCGCTTCCCGGACCGCCAACCTCGTTGCGCTCGACCTTTCGATGAAGATGCTGCGCGAGCAGTCGGGCGGCACGCCGCTCGTGCAGGGTGATGCGTCCACACTTCCCATCCCCGATGCCGCCGTCGACACGCTCGTGCTGATCAACATGTTCCTCTTTCCGATCGAGGTCGACCGGGTGCTTCACAGCGCTGGTCGACTGCTTTGGATCAACACCAACGGTCACGAGACGCCGATCTACCTCAGCCCTGAAGATGTTGTTGCGGCGTTGCCCGGTGCATGGGCTGCCACCGCAGGGCGCGCCGGCACGGGAATCTGGGCGGCGGTGGATCGGGTCTGATGAGGATCGTCGATCGACCCACCATCCGATCGTTGGTCAACTTGTCCTCGGCGCGCGAAGCAGTTCGTGCTGCGTTCATCGCCATGTCGGAAGGGGAGGTCGTTGCGCCTGACGAACTGGCGATGGTGCTCGATCACGGCGGTGAGCTGCACGTCAAGGGGGCCTACCTCGGTGGTGCCCACCTCGCATTCAAGGCTGCGAGCGGAGGCTTCCCCCAGGGAGGGAATGCCGGCTTCACTGCGGTGCTCGACGCCGACACCGGTGGGTTGGTGGCAATCCTCGACGATGGTGGCTGGCTCACCGAGATTCGGACGGCGGCTGCGTCAGCGGTCAGTGCCGGTGTGTTGGCCCGGCCGGAGTCGACATCGCTCGCCATCCTCGGTGGTGGCTTCCAGGCCGCCTTCCAGGTTGCTGCGCTGCGGGAGGTGTTCACGCTCAGCGATGTCCGTTCGTGGAGCCGCTCTGCTGCGACGCGGGAGCGTTTCGCCGCCGAAAATGAGACTCGTGCGGTGGACACGGTCGCCGAGGCGGTGGCCGACGCCGACATCGTGATCTGTTGTACGGCGGCCCGAGAACCGGTGCTGTCCGTGTCGGCGCTTGCGCCAGGAGCACACGTCGTGGCGATGGGCGCCGACATGTATGGCAAACGCGAACTCGCCGACGACGTTCTCGAGTCGGCAGATGTGGTCGTGGCCGACTCGGTCGATGTCACGAGCCGGGTTGGCGAGCTTGCCCACGTTTCGAGTGCTGCGAGACGTGCGGTGGAACTCGGCGACGTCTTGACCGGACGGTCGCCGGGACGGACCGCTGCCACCCAGCTGACGGTCTCGGATCACTGCGGACTCGGTCTCCAAGATGCCGCGATGGCTGAACTTGTGATGAAAGGACTCGACCAATGATCGATATCGACAACATCTCCCAAGCAGCGGAACGCATCCAGCCCCACGTCATACGAACCCCGCTCTTCCGCTCCGACCCGCTGTCGGAACGACACGGCGCCGACATCGTGATCAAAGCCGAGCATCTCCAGCGAACCGGGAGTTTCAAGGTTCGGGGATCGGCCAACGTGGTGCACTCCCTCGACCCGGCGCATGCCGCTGCCGGTGTGGTGACCGCGTCGTCGGGCAACCACGGCATCGGCGTTGCCACGGCAGCTGCGAGCTGTGGCTTTGCTTGCACCATCTATCTGCCGACCGGCGCAGCGGCGTCGAAGGTCGACCAGATCCGACGGCTCGGGGCTCGGGCCGAGTTCGTCGACTCCACCGATACGAGTGTGGCGGAGATGGCTGCGCGAACCGCCGCTGCGGACCACGGCGCTACCTATGTCTCGCCGTACAACGATGCTGCCATCGTCGCCGGTCAAGGCACCATCGGCAAAGAGATCCTCGAAGACGGACCCGCCCCCGATGCTGTGGTCGTCTCGGTTGGCGGCGGCGGCCTCATCTCGGGCATCGCCACCTGGATCAAAGCGGTGGCTCCTGACACCCGCATCATCGGGGCGTCTGCGGCCAACGATCGAGCGATGGCTGCGTCGATCGCTGCCGGACGAATCGTCACCCCGGTCTTCGAACCCACGTTCTCCGACGGGACTGCCGGGGGGCTCGAAGACGGCACGATCACGTTCTCGATCTGTCAGCAACTCGTCGACGAATGGGTTGATGTCAGCGAAGTCGACATCGCCCGAGGTGTTGTCAACATGATCGACGATCATCATCAACTGGTGGAGGGTGCCGCCGGTCTGGCCATCGCTGCTGCCACGCACTACGCCGCTGCGCATCCCGGTCATCGGATCGTCGCTGTGAGCTGTGGCGCCAACGTGGGTAGCGAAGCCGTTGCTGCGATGGTTTCGGCTGTGGGTGGCTGATCAGGTCGACTCGATACCGAGCCATGCAGCACCCACCCCGAGCACGAATGTCAACGTGATGTAGGTGATTGCCCGGAGACGCCGGCCGGCCGACCACATCGCCACGATCTCCGCTATCAGCGTGGAGAACGTCGTGAGGGCTCCCATACCAGCGAGACCGCCAACGACGGAGGCCCGATCGCCGCTGGCCGTCAACACCCCGAGGATGAACGCACCGATGATGTTGACGATCAGCGTCGCTGCCGGGCGATTCCCGCTGCGATGCCCTGCCTGCCATCGCACGAGCGTGCCCGCAGCGGCGGCGATGACGAAGAGAACGGGTGTCATGTTGTGGTGATCCGTCGCCCGATGACGAAGAAGACCACCCCAGCCAGCAACTGCGCCGGAATCGAGGTGATGATGGGGGCGTAGTCGCCCTGATGAAGCCCCGCTGCGATGTCCACGGCAAGCGCAGAGAACGTGGTGAGGCCACCGGCGAACCCGACTCCGATGGAGAGACGCCGGGGATCGGTGGCATCGGGCCATCGGGCCATGGCGACGCCGAGCACGAAGCAGCCCAGCGCATTGATGACGACCAGCGTCGCAGTGAACGGGTACTCGGCCGCAGCGCCACGTTCGACCACCACCCAGCGCGCTGCACTACCGATGACACCGCCGACGAGGATGCCGGGGAGGGCTCGTTGCACACCGGCACCCTAGAGTTCCGGGATGGATGATGCTTTCGATCTCGCGTCGATCCGCCATCAGTACGAACAGGATGGGCTCGACGCCAAGGATGTCGACCCGGATCCGATCCAGCAGTTTCGTTTCTGGTTCGAAGCCTGGGCGGCAACCGGCCCACGTGACCCTGGTGTGATGGTCCTCGCCACCGTTGACAACGACGGATGGCCGGCGAGTCGTGCGGTGCTGCTGCGCGGTTTCGACGAGCGTGGTTTCGTCTTCTTCACGAACCACAGCTCCGACAAGGGTCGAGCGCTCGACGCCACGCAGCGGGCGAGCCTCAGCTTCGTGTGGCACGACCTCGAACGCCAGGTTCGTGTCGTCGGTGACGTCGCCCGAGTGAGTGACGATGCGTCGGACGCGTACTTTGCCGGTCGTCCTCGTGGGAGTCAGATCGGTGCCTGGGCAAGTGAACAGTCGACGATCCTGCCGGACCGTGCGGCACTCGACCAACGGGTGGCGGAAATCGAAGCGCGCTTCCCTGGCGAGGTACCTCGTCCACCTCACTGGGGCGGTTATCGGGTCCGTCCCCGAGAGATCGAGTTCTGGCAGGGTCGCCCGAGTCGGTTGCACGACCGCGTGCGCTACCGATTGGTGGATGCCGACCATCCCGGCAGTGAGGTCTGGGTCATCGAGCGTCTCGCCCCCTGAGGGCTGACGACTGGTCAGCCTGGCCAGGCGTCGACGGCGGTCACCAGCGTGTCGATGAGCAGAGCGACGGACGGAGCTCGACCGGTTCCCTCGTGATCACTCCAGTTGTGTTCTTCGGTGTTCCACCGGATCGGTGGTGGCAGCTCGAGTTGCACGCCGGCATTTGTGGGCAAGTTGACGGGATTTCGATGATGTTGGCCACGCAGCCCATCAGGCATCTCCTCCAGATCGACGATCACGCCGTAGCGGTCGTCGAGATCGGCGCGCAGATGGGAGCCGACGTGCGCAGCGAGTTCTCGGTTGCGGCCACCGAGCAACACGTCGAAGAAGCGATCGTCGCGCCCGTACCCGTGAACCGCAATCACCGTCTCGACCCGATCGAGGAACGAGGCGAGTGCATCGGAGTGGGTGGGGTCGAAGCGGGTCGACGGGATGTGTTGGCGGAACGGCGCGGCCTGAATCACCCCGTAGAACGACGAGCCGGTTCGCTCGGCGACCTCGGCTGCGATGACGTCGGTGGTGCGCTCGAGATTTCCGCCGTGGAACGCCATGAGGCCGAACGAACCCCGAAGTTCGCAGACCTCGGTGACTTCAGGTCGTGCCAGCAGGGACCGCAGCATCACGAGCAAGGTACCTGGTGATGCGGCGAAACGCCCACCAAGCGGCAAGCGTCACAACGGCGATCTCGAGCGGCACACCACCCCGCACCGGATCGATGAACCAGTTGCCGACTCGGTTCGGCCAGTTCGACAGGAACCGCAGCAGTGGTACGACAACAAATTCGCCGTCGTTGACCCATTCGATGGTCCCGAACAGAAGGGTCCATGAACCGATCATGAGCAACTGCCTGAGGGAATCGTTCGGATTGTCGTCGATCCAGGCGAGCAGGAACAACAGTGCAACACCGATCACGGCCACGACGGCGAGTCGTTCCGGAGTGGTATCGCTGACCCAGGTGCTCACGGCACTCTGAAAGTCGAGGAAGTGATCGACGAGAACATTCCCGGCGTCTGGATTGTCGAGGATCCGGATTTCCCACTGGCCGTAGTCGATCAGGTAGATGCCGGCGATCACGAGCACGGCACCGGAGATCCTGCCCATGAACGGCAACACGCGGCGCATGTTTGCGGCCACGTTCGACTTCGCTCGGGCCAGGCCGACCGTCAGGAAGAGGATCACGACACCCATACCGATGGCATAGGCGACGAAACTGCCGGTGCCGTCGAGAATGCTCCCGAGCGTGATCGACTCGGTGCGTTCGCCACGCTGATTTTCACCGACAGTGGTGAAGCTGTTCGACACTGCGGAGACGAACAGGCCGATGGTGCAGCTGAGCGAGACGACGGCATAAGAGACCCCGAACAAGAAGATCGACGCAGCCTCGCGACTCCCGCCCCCTCTCGACAGCTTCGGCACCTTGAGATTGACCTGATGACCCCGGAACATCGCAATGCCGAGTGGGATCAGCACGATCCCCAACCCGACCGTGATGTAGCCGACGTACTCGGTGACCGTGCCCTGGCTGAGAAAGGCAGCGATGAGTACCCCGATGCCGCCGAACAGCGTGATGAAGCCGAGTGTCATGATGGCACCGACCCGCAGGCCTCGGGTGAGGGCTCGAACGCGTGTGTCCTCGGGAGCATCGGTGCCGATGAAGTATCCGATCCAAGTCGGCAACATTGCGAAGCCGCACGGGTTGAATGCTGCGAGCATGCCGACACCGAACGGAAAGGCGAACTGTTCGAGATCCATCAGGTGATCTCCTCGATCTTCGACTGCAGTTCGTCCGCAGACAGCACCCCCGACCAGACCTCACTGACGATCCCGTCAGCGGTCACGAACACGGTGGTCGGCATGGCGAACCCCCCGAACTCGGCGAAGAGCCGTCCGTCGGGATCCCAGCCGAGGTCATAGGTGACGCCGGTTTCCTCGACGAGGGTTTGGGCGTCTTGTTGGCGAGGGTCGGTGGAAATGCCGACGAACGCGACCTCGCCGCGCAACTCGTTGAAGACCCGTTCGAACTCGGGCATTTCCGAAACGCACGGCGGGCAGGTCCGGGCGAAGAAGTTGATCACGAGTGGTGTGCCCGCATAGGCCACAAAGTTCGCTTCGCCACCGTCGAACGTGGCGTACGTCAGGTCGACACCGGAACCGACCGCAACATCGGTCTGGATGTCGTCGATGGGGATCGGCTCGTCGATGAGCGTGAGTACGTCGTCGCTGGCATCGCTGCATGCTGGGACGAGCAGCCCGAGCGCGACAGCGAGTGCGAGTCGAGGTCGCCACGGCGGGAAGGGGAGACAAGAGCAGGTCACGAAGAACTCCACCGAAAACGGTAGCGGTCGTCAGGAGTGGAAGCCCCCAGAGGGGATTCGTCGGAGGATCTCCGCTGTGCAACGCCGGTGACGGGCCGGGCAGTTCCCGTGGGGGGAATCTCGGGAATCGCCCGGCCCGGTCCGCTTGCGGCGCACCCGTCTCCGATCGGGGCTCGCATGAGCCGTTGCCCGGATCGGTGGAAGCGGGTGAGGGGATTCGTCTGACCGGTGCAACCCTCAGGCGCTGACGCGCTGAGCCTTCTTCCGGAGATGGACCGGGATCGGGATGGTGGGCATGTGGTCTTCTGGGCGGGTGATCCTGGGCGGACGGCCCCGACGTCGCTTGGTGGTGAGCATCTTGCCGTGCATGAACAGCTGCCCGCCCCAGACCCCCCATGGCTCCTGTCGTTCCAGAGCTCCTTGCAGGCACTCGGCGAGCACGGCGCAGTCGGCGCAGATCCGCTTCGCGGCGGCGATCTCACCGATGTCCTCGCTGAAGAAGAGGTTCGCTGCCTCGGGTACGACGCGACACGCAGCGACGTCCTCCCAGAGGACGTCGTCGGGTGGGTTCGTGCGTTGGGGGTTGGCGTCGACGAATGTCTGCATGGTCTCGTCTTCTTTCCCTTGCTGATTGGTGATGGGGCTGGTCGGGTGGTCGGTGGGGTGGACGGTGGTGGTCGAGAACTGCGCTGCAAAAGCAGAAAGGCCGCTGGATGTTCCAGCGGCCATGGCGTCTTCCCCGTGTGGAGTGAGCTGAGGATCAGCCCGGGGGAGTGCCGGATGGCCGCTGGTGGGCATACGGCTTCGTGATCGTCTCGAATGCGGTCACGAAGCCGGAGAGCCAGAACGCCGATGCCGCGCCCTGCATGCGCGCGCAAGCATCGACCACGATGGTGTGGCGATGTGCGAGGCATGAGTTCTGGACCACGATGGCTCCTTCGGCACGGCCAGAATTTCTGGCGTCGGTACGATCGCAAAGGTTTCGTGATCCGTCAACCGAATTACTGGATCGGCTGTCGGTGAAGGTGTGGTGGGGTCACACATCGATCGAGTCCGGGACTCCTGCGTGCACCGTTGGCAGCTATGTTCGCTTCATGCCGGAGCAGGGAGCTGCCGTGATCACCCCGAAGCCGGTGATAGGGCGCGTGTACGAAGCTGCTCGTCGGATTCGGCTCGGCGATGTCGATCCGACCGGCCGCTGCCGCCTCGATGCGGCGGTCCGGCACCTGCAGGACGTCGCTCGAGATGATTCGGCCGACTCCGGGCTCGCTGCGCCCATGAGCTGGGTGGTGCGTCGGGTGATGCTCGAGGTGCATCAGGCACCGGTTTTTCAGGAATGGATTCGGCTCGCAACATGGTGCAGCGGCCATGGGGGTCGATGGGCGGAGCGACGCACCGAGATCCGAGGTGACGACGGCGCCCACATCGAAGCAACGACAGTCTGGATCTTCATCGATGGGGTGACGGGCGCGCCAGCGCCACTCCCTGCAGATTTCTTCGCCATCTACGGTGCGTCAGCTGCCCAGCGTCGTGTCTCGGCCCGGCACGTGCTGCGAGGAGATCCACCCGACGACGCAGAGTCCGAGCCCTGGGCGCTCAGGTTCACCGACCTCGATCTGCTCGGTCATGTCAACAACGCAGCGCAATGGTCGCCGTTGGAGGAAGCCGCCGCTCGAGTGGGAGCGCCGACGGAACGTATTCGGGCCGAACTCGAACACGGTGTCGGTGTCGAGCCGGGCCCTGTGACCTTTCACTGGCGAGGAGTCGATGGCGGTGTCGATTCGTGGCTGTGTACCGAGGCAGGACTCGGTTCAGCAGGACGAATCCGACCCCTGTGATCAGCGGCCCGCTTCGTGCAACTCGAAGAAGAGCAGCCCGTCGTTGTCACGGTGTGCCGTGGCCTCGCCGATCATGCGCAGGTGCTCGAGGTGGGCAAACGTCTCGCTTGCGGCCATGTCTCCCCACGACCGTTCACGGAACAAGACCTTCATCCACTCGGTGACCGGCGCGTCGCCGGTGGCGGGGGCGGCCTCTCGCAAGATGTCGAGCCGCTCGTGATGGTGGTGCTTGATGTGAGAGCACCGACCGGCGCAGTCGTCGAACGGATGACCGTGGGCCGGAAGGACGGTCGTCACTCCTTCGAGCGCTCCGACGCGGTCGAGCGAGTCGAAGAAGGTGGCCAGCGGATCGTCGATTTCGGTGGAGCCGGCGATGTGGGGGGTGATGGTCGGGAGCACATGGTCACCCGAAAGCAGCACGCCGTCCTCGGGGTCCCACAGGCAGAGATGATCGACGGTGTGGCCGGGAGTGTGGATCGAGAACCAGTCACGGCCCGCGAACCGGACGGGCTGACCGTCGACGACGCGGATCGTGGCTTCGGGAGAAAGGAATCGCCGTTGACCGTTGTCCTGGTGGACGAACCGCAAGATGGCATGGTCGGGTGGTGGCTCACGCTTGGTGCCCCACGGTGTTTCGCCCATCGACTCGTAGCGCTTCTTCCAGTGGGCGAGGATCTCCTCGTCGGTCATGTCGGCGATGATCGGATCGAGGTCGTCGTTGGCTTCGGACATGCTCGACCGAAACGACGCATGGGTGAGTACGTCGGCGCCGGATTCCTCTCGCAGCTGTGCACTCCCGCCGAAATGATCGGGGTGGGAGTGGGTGACGATCGCCGTGTGGACCCGTTCGATCGGGATCTCGGCCTTGGCGAGACGATCGACGAGCGCAGCCCACGACTCGGGGCCCGGTAGTCCAGGGTCGACGAGTGCGACGCCGTCGCCGTCGATCAGGGCGTAGCAGTTCACATGGCCGAGCCCCGGAAGTGAGATCGGCAACTGGAGACGAAGGACGCCGGGCGCAACCTCGGTGACCTCTTCGGATGCGGGCTCCTGCTCCTGTTTGCGGTACGACGGGGAATTCACCCCCGCACCCTACGGGGGCGTCAGTCGGGAGTGACGAAAAGCGTCGATCGGTAGTGGCGCAGTTCTTCGAGACTCTCACGGATGTCGTCGAGTGCTCGATGGGCTCCGCCCTTTTTCGGGGCAGTACGCAAGGCGTCCTGGTGCCATCGTCGAGCGAGTTCCTTCAACGTCGACACGTCGACGGAGCGATAGTGGAGGTATTCCTCGATTTCGGGGAGCTGTTTGGCCAAGAACCGCCGGTCGGTCCCGATCGAGTTCCCGCACAATGGGACGGTGCGGGCTTCGGGGATGTGCTCTTGGAGAAAGGCCATCGTCTGGCGTCCCGCCTCCTCGAGCGACAGGGTCGACGATGCAATCTGATCGAGCAGCCCACTGCGTGTGTGCATGTTCGTCACGAAGTCGTCCATCTCGGCCAGTTCGAGTTCGGAGGCGTGAACGATGAGATCTGGGCCTTCGGCGATCAGTTCGAGATTGTCGTCGGTGATGAGTGTTGCGATCTCGACGATGACGTGTCGATCTGGATCGAGACCCGTCATCTCGAGATCCATCCAAGCGAGCATCATCTCAGGGTAGACGGCAGCGGACGGCTGGCTCGGGTTCGGCTACGTTCCCCTCGTGCTCGATCTTCCTGTCCTCCGTCTCGATCCCGACCTGCCCCTCCCGGCCTACGCCCGACCTGGCGACGCCGGTGTGGATCTCGTCGCGCGAGAAGATGTCGTCCTTGCGCCGGCCGGAGGCCGAGCGTTGGTACCCACCGGTATCGCGATTGCGCTTCCCGACGGCTACGCCGGTTTCGTGCAGCCCCGGAGCGGTCTCGCGGTCAAGCACGGCGTGACCTGCCTCAATACCCCGGGGCTCATCGACTCGGGCTACCGCGGCGAGTTGAAAGTCTGCCTCGTCAACCATGACCCGACCGAGCCGTTCGCCGTCAAACGTGGTGAGCGAATCGCGCAGCTCGTGGTGCAAGCCGTGGAGCAGGTCGAGTTCGTGGAGGTCGAGGCGCTCGACGAAAGCGAGCGCGGCGACAAAGGATTTGGTTCGAGCGGTCGCTAGGGAGTCGTGGGTGTCTTCTTCATCCGCACCCATGCCCGACCGGGATCGACCGTGTACTCGTCGATGAGTTCGCCCGCGACCTCCTCGAACCGGGTGATCGACTGCTCGGCCGGCACTGTGTCTCCATCGCAGGCGAGCTCGAGTTCGAGCTGATTCGCATCGAATCGGAACACAGCCCGGATCTCGGCGTCGGCGGATGCAGCGCTGAGCATCAAGATGACCGCTTCGTCGATCGCCAGTCGGAGGTCGTCGATCTCGGTGAACGACAGACCCTGACGTATCGCAAGTGCTGCTGCGCCGACGCGAACGATCCGCCCGTAGTGGGTGCGTGCGGGAAGGCGGAGCAAGACCTCATCGGTCGAGTCGTTCACCGACGCAGTCTCTCACGCTGACGACGTTCGCGGCTGCCGCGGCACCGAGAGGCTTCGGTACGGTGCCCTCGATGACTGTGCTCGTCGACCAAGCGATGTGGGAGTGGCGCGGCGCCCGGTGGGCGCATCTCGTCTCCGACACGTCCTACGACGAGCTCCACGCCTTCGCCCAACAGCTCGGGAAACGGCGGCTCGGTTTTCAGGGCGATCACTACGATGTCGAAGAGATCGACCGTGAACGGGCGCTCGACCTCGGCGCGGTCCCGGTCGACGCGCGTGAACTGCTCGGCCGCCTGCGGCAGGCAGGACTACGGCGGCGCGACGACAAGCCCGCATGGGAGCGCATCGCAGAGGCAGAGTGGGGCCGTTCATTGGCTGTCGCGCAGCTTGCGCCAGTTCCGGTCGCGCTTCGCCGGGCCATCGGCGAGCTGGCCACGCTCGACCAGTCGTCGCGATCGGCGGTCTTCGTCGACGCAACCCACGCAGTGGTGCTGTTCGACTGGCATGGTGATCCCGTGGACGTCGAGAAGGTTGCGGTCGATCAGGTGTGGGCGGGGGCGCCGCGGGTCGACGGGGAACGAAGCCTGGAACTCTTCGTCCAGCGCTGAGCACGGTCGCCGGTCTCCGGCGGTCGAGTTGGTGTCGTGGTGGTGTCAGACGGGTGGACGGGGGCGGGGCAGCACTACCGTGCGGGAATGATCGGCAAGATCCACAAGCGGCTTCCCATCGTCACCGAGCATCCCGTCGAATTGTCATCCCGGGTGATCGACACCGGCGAGCACGACGAGGCAGTCAACCGTGTGACCGACCAGATCTGTGAGTTGGCCGACGGGATCTCGATCGTCGAGTCGTTCTCGCACGTGATTTCGTTTCGTACCGAGGATGGTCTGGTGTGTTTCGACACCTCGGGCCATCCAAAGGGACCTCCGGTGGTCGAGGCACTCCGGACGTGGTCGCTCGACCCCGTTCATTCGATCGTCTACACCCATGGCCACGTCGACCATGTCGGTGGATCGGGCGCCTTCGCCGCCCATGCTGCCGCCAACGGGCATCGGGCACCGAGGGTGATCGGACACGAAGCCGTCGTTGCTCGCTTCGAGCGCTACCGAGCAACGAACGGCTACAACATCGACATCAACCAGCGACAGTTCGGTGGGGTTTCTCGACGCACCGGCCTTGCTGTGGGGGGTGGACGACAATTCCTGCACGACGATGTGCTGTGGCCGACGGACGAGTTTCGACAGGACCTCACTGTCGACGTCGGTGGTGTGTCGTTCGAGATGCACCACGCCAAGGGCGAAACCGACGACCACCTCTGGGCGTGGATTCCCGAGCACCGTGCGATCTGTGTCGGTGATCTCGTGACCTGGGTCTTCCCGAACTGTGGGAATCCACAAAAGGTCCAGCGGTACCCACTCGAATGGGCTCAGGCGCTGCGTGAGATGATGACCTACGACGCCGATTGGATGTTGCCGGCGCACGGCCTCCCCGTGTTCGGGTCGGAACGGGTGAATCGGGTCTTGGGTGATCTTGCGACTGCGCTCGAAATCCTCACCCGGGAAACGATTGCAATGATGAACGCTGGCGAACCCCTCGACGCAATCGTGCATTCCGTCTCCGTACCCGACGACCTGATCGGTCGCCCGTGGATGCAGCCCGTGTACGACGAGCCCGAATTCGTCGTTCGAAATCTCTGGCGTCTTTACGGGGGTTGGTGGGACAAGAACCCCGCCAACCTCAAGCCTTCCCCGGCAGCGGTCTTCGCGGGAGAACTCGTGGCACTCGCCGGTGGTGTCGATGCCATGGTGGCCCGAGCCCAGGAGGTCGTGGCTGCTGGTGATCTTCGACTCGCCTGTCAGCTGATCGAACTCGCCGTGCAGGCTGAGCCTGATTCCATCCACGCGCACGGTGTTCGAGCGGAGATCTATCAGGCCCGTCGGGACGCCGAGTTCTCTCTCATGGCGAAAGGGATCTTCGCCGGAGCCGTCGCCGAGTCGAAGGCAGTCGTGGAGGGCGAGCGCACGAGTTGAATCGACCGAACGGTGGCTGCCGGGGCCGCCGATAACCTTTCCCCTCGTGGCTCTCTACGTCCAGAAGTTCGGCGGTACCTCCGTCGGCAGCCCCGATCGCATCCGGGAAGTGGCCGATCACGTTGCCCGTTGCCGAAAGCGAGGGGACGAGGTTGTTCTCGTCGTGTCGGCGATGGGGAAGGAGACCGACGAACTGCTTCGTCTCGCCGACGACGTGTCCAAGACCAAGCCCGGTCGGGAGATGGACATGCTCATCACCGGCGGTGAGCGCAAGGCGTGTGCTCTGGTGGCGATGGCGCTGACCGATCTCGGGATCGAGAGTGAATCGTTCACCGGGAGCCAGGCAGGGTTCCTGACCGACACCACCCACCGCGATGCAAAGATCCTCGAGGTCAATCCGTACCGAATCCGTGATGCCGTTGCCGCAAGGAAGGTTCCGGTGGTGGGCGGGAGCCAGGGTGTCTCGACGGACAATGATGTCACCTTCTTCGGTCGGGGTGGTTCCGACACGACCGCCGTCGCGTTGGCTCACGCGCTCGACGCCGACGCCTGCGAGCTCTACACCGACGTTCCCGGCGTCTTCACCACCGATCCGCGGCTGGTCCCAGAGGCCCGAAAGATGGATCGAATCTCGTTCGACGAGCTGCTCGAGATGACGGCCACCGGCTGCCCGAAACCGGCGATGCGGTCCGTCGAGCTGGCACGGAGCCACAACGTTCGACTCCACGTGCGCAGTGCATTCAGCTGGGTTCCCGGAACCTGGGTTTCACAGGAGGCATCCATGGAAAACGCAATCATCGCTTCGATCACCCACGACACCTCCGAGGCGAAGATGACTGTCTCGGGTGCGCCCGACAAGCCCGGGGTTGCCGCCCGTTTGTTCCGCACGCTTGCCGATGCCGGAATCAACGTCGACATGATCGTGCAGAACGTTTCGGCCGACGGCGCGACCGACATCAGCTTCACGCTGCCCCATGAGCAGGTCGGTACCGCCGAACCGACGGTTGCTGCACTCATCGGCGAGATCGGGGCAACAGGATCGGTCACCGACAGCAACATCGGTCGGGTGAGTCTCGTCGGTGCCGGCATGCAGACCAATCCCGGTGTTGCAGCGACGATGTTCGAGACCCTGTCGAATGCTGGCATCAACATCGAGATGATCTCGACGTCAGCGATTCGGATCTCGTGTGTCGTGCGCGAGGATCAGGCCGAACAGGCGGTCGCGGTGCTGCACGCAGCATTCGAGTTGCACAAGCCGGCCGAGGAACGGGCTGGGTTCTGAGCCGGCCTCGTCGTCAGACCTTCGTGCCGAGACATCAGCCGAAGGTGGCCTCGCAGTCACCGAAGAGGAATGATTCGCTGCGACCCCCGCACAGGTTGCCGAACGTCTCGTACTCGGAGAAGATCGGCGACTCCCAGTACAGCTGATCACAGGCGGCCATGTCGCCGTCGGCGCAGCTGTCGTAGAGGGCATCGAGGCGGGGATCGTCACCGTACGTCGCGTCGGAACCGCGCTGCGTTTCTGCGCAGGAACCGCCACCGTTGGCTTCGAGTTCGCCACCGCAGCTCCGTCCGAATGTTTCGTACTCGGAATCGATCGGCGACTCCCAGTACAGGTCGTCGCAGGCGATCATGTCGCGGTTGGCACAGCTGTCGTAGAGGGCATCGAGGCGGGGATCGTCACCGTAGGCGAACGCCTCGGGGTTGGCGAAGGTCGTTGCGCAGCCTCCCGTTGTCGGCTCGGTGGTGAGACCACAGGTGCTGCCGAACATCTCGTACTCGGAGTCGATCGGCGAGAGCCAGAACAGTTCGTCGCATGCCTCTTGGTCCCCGCTCGCACACAAATCCCAGAGCCGATCGAGTTCGATGTCGTCGCCGTAGGTGTCGACGTCATCGCTGGGGTCGGTGACCGCGCCACCGCCGAAGACGCCACCAAGGTCCATGAGCCCCGCCTCCACGATCTCGTCACCGCAGCGAAGGACGGCAGCGATCATGGCAGGGTCGGGTTCGGCGTTTTCGTCGAGCCCGAGGGCCATCAGGTCGGTGAGCGAGAAGCCAGCGGCTTCGAGTTCGACGAGGAGACATCTGCCGGCCGCCGGGTCGAGGCCTTCGGCCTCGAGTGTGTCGATCAGTGCCTGCTCGAGCGGGCTCAAGTCGTCGTCGGTGTCGTCGGCGGCAGCCGAGGCGTTCTCGGAGTCGGTGTCGTCTGCGGTGTCATCTCGCTCGGCGTCGCCCTCCTCGTCGGTGGACACCTCGGCGCACTGCGCAGCGGCATCGGCACGTCCGGTCCGCTCGTCGTCGCTGAGTTCGAAGCTGTCGTCGGCTCGAAGGAGCTTGTCGACGTCGAGATCGCGTGCCTCGAGCTCACGAGTGAGACACGCCGCCTCCTGCTCGCTGATCCCGAGTTCGTTCAACAGGTCGTCGGTGTCGCTACTGCCGCAGGAAACAGCGAGCAGCACGATCGCGGCCAGCGCACATCGGATTCTGGGCATCGAGGTCCTCCCAGCGTTGTGTGCGCTGGCGAACCAATGCCAGCGCAGAGGAGTCGGTGGAGACAACTCCTCGGTGAATCCGGTTCGAGTATGCCGGTACGACGCATCGAGTGCGCAAGACTGGGCTTGTGGAACGTTCGGATGTGCTCGATCCGGTGTCGACTGCAGTGCTCACCATGGAACTGCAGCGCGGTGTCTGCGGCGATCTCGCAGCGCTACCCGATCTCCGCGATGCGGTGGCCGCAATCGACCTTCCCAGGCGGGCCGGTCGCATCTGCGCTGCGGCACGGGCAGCTGGCGCCACGGTCGTGCACTGCACCGCAGCGTTTCGCCCCGACCGTCGGGGCTCGGTGTCCAACGCCCGCATCCTCGTTGCCGCAGCTGAGCGAAACGGTGATCGCCTCGACCGTGGTCAGCCCGGCACGGAGCTCATCCCCGAACTGTCGGCCGAGCCCGGTGACCTCGTGGTTGCACGGAGCCACGGCTTGACGCCGTTCGTGTCGACCGAGCTCGATCAGGTGCTCAGGAACTGCGGCATTCGTACCGTGGTTGCGGTAGGAAACTCGATCAACATCGGGATTCTCGGTCTGGTGCTCGTCGCTGTGGATCTCGGCTACCACGTGGTGGTGCCGCGTGACGCAGTCGTAGGGATACCGGTCGAGTACGGCGACTCGGTGCTCGACAACACGATCTCGCTGCTTGCCACGATCACCACCACGGATGAACTCATTGCAGCGTGGCGTTGACGGTGCGTCGAGTCCGATACATGTCGTTTCGCCAACCTAGGGTGCGGGCATGCAACCACTCGGCGTCCCGGAACCCGTCTCCATCGATCGAGCTGCCGTCGGCCGCTGTTTCGGCTGCGGCCACGCCAATGAGCAGGGTTTGCGGATGACGTTTACGCGCTACGACGACGGCACGATCGAGTCCCGCCACCTGACCGACCCCCATCACTGTGGGGTCGACACTGTGGTGCACGGGGGGATTCAGGCGACGATGCTCGACGAGACGATGGGGGTAGCTGCCCAGCTCGGGCTCGCAGACCATGCCGGGAATGCCCCATGTGTGACCGCCGAGATGCAACTCGTGTACCGGCGACCTGTCCCGATCGCTGACGAGGTGGTTGTGCGAGCGCGTCTGCGCGAGGTCGACGGCCGCGACCTGTACGTCGAGGGGGCGATCGTCGATCCCGATGGCGAGCTACTCACCACTGCAACATCGCGCTGGCGTCAGCTGCGCGAGGTGCCCGTGATCTGAAGCGCGCCTCCGTGTCAGCCAGCAGCGGTCACCGTTTCGGTGTCGATCCCGGCCCGCATGACCTTGCCGGCGATTGCGCCGGTGGCCTTCCCGTCGGCGACGCTGACCACGCCGTTGACGATCACACGGCTGATTCCGGTCGCCTCGCTCCAAAGTCGCTTGGAATCGCCGGGGAGGTCGAAGACGAGTTCGACGTCGGTGGCACCGATCTGTGTCGGGTCGAAGACGACCACATCGGCGTGCCACCCCTCGGCAAGGCGACCGCGATCGGTGAAACCGAACAGACGCGCCGGCACGTCGGTCAGGTGGCGCACGGCATTTTCCATCGTGGTGAGCTGACGGCCGCGCAGGCAATCGGCCAACCACGCCGTGGTGTAGGGCGCGCCGGCCATGCGGTCGAGATGAGCGCCGGCGTCGGAGCCGCCGATCATCACGTTCGGGTGCTCCCAGGCTGCGGCGCGCAGTCGCCAGGATTCGGCGTCATCATCGGTCGGGAGCGGCCACCACACGGTGCGAAGGTCGTCGTTGAGCGAAATCTCGACCATGGTGTGGAACGAGCGCTGGCCGCGTTCGCGAGCAATATCGCCCAGCGTCCGGCCTTTCAGGCCCTCGTTGGCCGCAGAGTAGGTGTCGCCGACCATGTAGTTGTCCCAGCCGGTGAGCCTGGAGAACACGCCAGCCTCGGGCAGTGCAGCCTGGTTCTCGAGCCAGGTGACGATGTCGGGGTCGCGCAGCTTTTCCATGCGAGCCTCGATGCCGATGTCGAAGTAGTCCATCCAGCCCGGTAGCTGGAACAGTGCGCAGAACGTGCCGAGGCTCATGTTCATCCCAACCAGGATCGGCATCGTGAGTGCCATGACCTTTGCGCCGGCGTCGGTCGCTCGCTCACAGGCCTCGAGTTGGTTCCGGTAGGCCTCGGGTCGCGCCGAGTCGACGGTGAGAACATTCCAGTTGATCGGACGATTCGCAGTGACCGACATCTTGGTCATCAGTTCCACTTCGTCGTCGTTGAAGCCGTTGAGACAGCCGTCGGCGACCCACTCGAGTGTCGTGCCCTCGTGCAGTGACGTCTCTTCACAGAGTTCGAGGACCTCGTCCCACGTGGCCCAACGACTCGGCACCGGCTGACCGTCGGCGTCGGAGTGAGTGAACGAGCGCCCAGTCGAGAAGCCGAATCCTCCGGCTTCGATCGACGCTTTCAACACGGCCCGCATCTGCCTCAGCTGTTCCGGGGTTGCTTCCTTACCGACGGCGTCGTCCTTCATCACCAGACGACGGATGGCGGAGTGTCCGACCATGAAGGCGATGTTGATCGCCGTGCCGCTCTCTTCGACACGATCGAGGTAGTCGGCGAAACTCGACCAGTTCCAAGGGACGCCCCGCTCGAGCGCTTCGAGCGCCATACCCTCGACCTTGGTCATCATGTGTTTGAGGTATTCACCGTCGGAGGCGTCGCCGAGCGGGGCCAGCGAGAAACCGCAGTTCCCAGCGACCATGGAGGTGACGCCGAAAAGATTCGACGGGGTCGAGTACGGGTCCCAGAAGATCTGGGCGTCGTAGTGCGTGTGGGGATCGACGAAGCCGGGGCAGACGATGTGGCCGGTGGCGTCGATCGTCTCGGTGGCCTCGTCGGTGATCGCGCCGTCGGCAGTCGCCTGGATGGCAACGATGCGACCGTCCTTGATGCCGATGTCGGCGGCGAACCCGTCGGTGCCGGTGCCGTCGACGACGGTGCCGCCCGTGATCAAGATGTCCAGCATGGGGCCATCGTAGTGAGCCGCCTGACGGCCAGTCAGGTCTGGCTCGTCGCCTACGATCCTCGGAATGTCTGAACGCACCGACGATCTTCGATCACAGATGACCCCGGAGGAGAAGGCGCACCTTGTCGCCGGTGACGACATGTGGCACACGGCGCCCATCGAGCGCCTCGGGATCCCACCGCTGAAGGTCACCGACGGACCCAACGGAGCTCGAGGTGACGGTCTCGTGGGCACGGGGACACCGACCGCATGTATCCCGGCGGGGGCGTCACTCGGCGCCTCATGGGACGTCGAGTTGGTCGAGGAACTCGGATCACTGCTGGGTGCCGAGGCGAGAGCCAAGTCTGCGCACGTACTGCTCGCCCCCACCATCAACCTGCACCGTTCGCCCACGGGTGGTCGGAACTTCGAGTGTTACAGCGAAGATCCGTTGCTGTCGGGAAAGCTTGCGGCGGCGTTCATTCGCGGTGTGCAGTCCCACGATGTGGCCACCACACCCAAGCACTTCGTGGGCAATGACTCCGAGTTCGAGCGCAACACGATCGATTCGGTGATCGACGAGCGCACGATGCGAGAGGTCAGCCTCCTGCCATTCGAGATCGCCGTCCGCGAGGGCGGGGCGTGGGGCCTGATGACCGCCTACAACCGTCTCAACGGGGTGTACTGCTCCGAACATGCATGGCTGCTCAAGGACGTGCTCCGCGAGGAGTGGGGCTTCGACGGGATGATCGTCACCGACTGGTTCGCCAACGGCTCGACCGAGGGTGGTGTTGCCGCCCGGTTGACGCTCGAGATGCCGGGCAAGGGACGCTTCTACGGGGCCGAGCTCCTCACTGCACTGGAACAGGGTCGTGTCGAGGAGTCCGACGTCGATGAGATCGTCGACGACTTGCTTCGACTGATGGAGCGCACGGGCGTGCTCGACGGGGTCGGAGGCGAACCCGAGAAGCCGCTCGATCGGCCCGAGGATCGCCTACTGATCCGGCGGGCCGCCGCTGCGGGTTCGGTGCTCTACCGCAACACGGGGCTGCTACCGCTCGACATGGCGACAGTTGGCTCGGTTGCCGTCATCGGTCCGAACGCCATGAGAGCGAAGGTGATGGGTGGCGGATCGGCCAACGTGCGGGCGTATCACCAGTCGTCGCCGCTCGAGGCACTGCAGGGCCGCTTCCCCGATCTCGATGTGCGATTTGCTGAAGGGGTCGACATCGATCGCACCGTGCCACCCATCAGGCGGCCGCTCCTGCAGGGAACGGCGCTCATCGAGTACCGCAACGACACCTGGGCCTTCGACGGTGAACCCGACGCGGTCTCCGAAAGCGAGCGAACGCTCCTGCGCTCGTTCGGTCCACCGGCGGACGGCATCGACGCCGAGCGGTGGTCGGCTCGCATGACTGCAACAGTCGTGCCCGAGGTCACCGGCCCGCACCGGTTCACCATCACCGAGTCGGGTCGGGGTCTGGTTCGTGTGAACGGCGAAGTCGTGCTCGATGCGACCGCCGCCGACATCGAGCGAGGTGATTCCTTCTTCGGTTTCGGCACGATCGAACTGTCGGCCGATGTCGACCTCGTCGCCGGCGAGCAGACGATTGTCGAGGTCGAGTTCCGCAACGAGGGAGCCATCCTGCTTGCGGGGGTCATCGTGGGCTGCAAAGCGCTCGTCGAACGCGACCTGGTCGGTGAGGCTGTGGCAGTGGCGAAGAGCTGTGATGTCGCCGTCGTCGTCGCCGGCACCAACGACGACTGGGAGACCGAAGGGCGAGACCGGGATCTGTGGGAGCTTCCGGGTGGTCAACCAGAGCTGATCAGAGCTGTCGCTGCGGCCAATCCGCGAACTGTCGTCGTGCTCAACGTCGGTTCACCCCACAGCCTCGACTGGATCGACGAACCCGCAGCGGTGCTCAACGTCGGCTTTGCTGGGCAGGAGATGGGCGACGCGGTCGTCGACATGCTCGTCGGTGATCAGGAGCCCGCTGGTCGAGCCCCCACCACCATCGGTGCTCGGTTCGAACATTTCGCTGCGTTCACCAACTATCCCGGCGAGAACAGCGAGGTGCGCTACGGCGAGTCCGTCTATTGCGGGCACCGTTGGCACGACTCGCTCGGGCTCGAGCCAGCGGTGGCGTTCGGTTCCGGCATCGGGTACACGACGTTCGAGATCGGCGGCATACCTGCCTCGGCGACGATGCTGGCCGGTGACCGCTTCTCGTTCGACGTGGCGATCACGAACACGGGTCCCCGCCGGGGAAGCGAGGTTGTGCAGATCTACGTCGAATCGCTCGATGCGGCGCTGCAACGACCCCTGCGCGAACTCAAGGCCTTTCGCAAAGTCGAACTCGATCCGGGCGGTGTCCTTGTGGCCTCGTTCGAGCTCTCGGCCCGCGACTTTGCGTACTTCGACCCGGCGGATCGGGCCTGGTCCGAACTGCCCGGCAATCGCTTCGTTCCGGCCGGTGCAGGGGCGCTGCATCGGTCCGAGCCGGGCTGGTACGTCGATCCGGGCCGCTACCGCGTCTGGGTCGGGCGGTCCTCGCGCGACTTCGCCGGCGCAATCGAGGTCGTCGTCACCGGCGAGTCGACCCGACTCGTCGACTCCCCGGTCTCACAAGCCTGAGGGATGTCGTCTCGTCGAGTCGCTGGTGCCGACCGGGAGACCACGCGGCATGATGGAGGGGTCTTTCGGCGAAGAGCCACGTCAGCAGCCTGCGAAGGAGTTCCTCATGCTGTTCGGTCGCGACAAGCAGACCATGCCCGATCCGGCCGACGCACTGCCCGGTCGAGCCGAGCCGGTTCCGATCCAACCCGCCCACCTGATCCTCGGCACACCGCTCGACGGTGTCGTGCCCGACGGCCACGAGGTGGCGATGTTCGGTCTCGGCTGCTTCTGGGGTGCCGAACGGTTCTACTGGCAGCTCGAGGGCGTGCACACAACCGCTGTCGGGTACGCCGGTGGCTACACACCAAACCCGCTCTATGAGGAGGTGTGTACCGGTCGCACCGGACACAACGAGGTGGTTCGGGTGGTGTACGACCCGTCGGTCGTGTCGTACCACGACCTTCTCAAGGTGTTCTGGGAGGTCCACGATCCGACCCAATTCATGCGGCAGGGAAACGACATCGGCACCCAGTATCGAAGCGAGATCTACGTCTATTCCGACGAGCAACGAGACGCTGCCAAGGCCAGTCTCGACCGCTACCAGCAGAAGTTGAGCGGTGCCGGCTTCGGTGACATCAAGACGACGATCGTCGATGCACCGGACTTCTACTTCGCCGAGGAGTATCACCAGCAGTACCTCCATCGAAACCCGATGGGGTACTGCAACCACGGCCTTTGTCAGGTCAGCTTCGACTGACGCAGCCCAGCACGTGGATCGTCGTCTCGGGAGACGATCACAGGTCGACCTCACCGTCGACGCACGTCACGACGTCGCCGCCGATCCAGATCTCGCCGTCGGCCTCCTCGACGTGAACGTATCCGGCGCGGCCGAGGACGGTGCCCTGCGAGGCCACGTACGGTGACGACAGTCGTCCCGATCCGAGCAGCCACTGGGCGAGTGCAGCGTTGAGACTGCCTGTCACCGGGTCCTCTGCGCCGGGACCGTCACCCATTTTGAACAGGGCCCGCACCTCGATCGCACTGCTGCTCCCCGGCGGATACGTCCCGACCACACCGATCTTGTAGTCGGGTCGCGCGTTCATGTCGGGTTCGAGGTCGATGACAGCGTCAGCATCGCCGAGATCGACAGCAATCCAACCGGGGCCGTTGTCGGCCCAGGCAGCTGCGACCACCGCACCGGGTTCGATACCGAGCACTGCGCACGTATCGAGGAGATCGCTGTCGTCGACCGGACCGCTGCGCAGGAGCGGGGGAGCGGCGAATGCCAGACGCTCTGCCTGGCGCACTGTCACGAGACCGATTCCACACTCCTGAACGATGAGCCCGTCGCGCCTGGGTACGCCACCTGCCTCGAGCCACGCATGGCACGTACCGAGCGTCGGATGACCGGCAAAGGGAAGTTCCACCTCGGTCGTGAAGATCCGGACGCGGTAGTCGGCTGCCGGATCGGTCGGTGAAACGATGAACGTCGTCTCGCTGAGGTTCGTCCAGTTGGCGAACCGTTGCATCTCGTCGTCGGACAGCCCGTCGCCGTCGAGCACGACGGCGAGCGGGTTGCCGCGATAGGGGTCGGCGGTGAAGACGTCGACCTGCGAGAAGGCGCGCATGGACGAACCCGTCGAGTGCGTCAGATGCTTCGACCGGGGAACCCGGGACCCTCGTGGTCGACGCCACCCATGTTGGCGTTGAGGCGGGCCTTGCTCATCAGCTCGGCGACGACGGGACCGAGGTCGCCGGGGTCGTCGGTCTGGGTGGCGACCGGGCCCAGGTGCCAACCCTCGGCGATACCGAGCTGGTCGCCGCGGATGTCGAACACGCGGCCGGTCACGTTCTGGGCCTCGGGGGAGGCGAGCCAGGTGGTGATGACGGCAATCCAACGGGGGCTGATTTTCTCGGCCAGACCCTCCGGTGCAGCGTCACCACCCATCAGGTCGGCGGTCATGCGCGACCACGCCGTGGGGGCGAGGCAGTTGACGGTGACGCCGTACTTGACGAGTTCCTGCGCAGCGATCACCGAGAACGACGCAATGCCGGCCTTGGCCGCGCCGTAGTTGGTCTGGCCGACATTGCCGTAGATGCCCGAGGGTGAGGCGGTGTTGATGATGCGGCCGTAGACGTCCTCGCCGGCCTTTGCCTTCTCGCGCCAGTACTTGGCGGCGTGGTGGCTCGGGGCGTAGGTGCCCTTGAGGTGCACAGCGATGACTGCGTCCCAGTCGTCCTCGCTCATCGAGAACAGCATGCGATCGCGCAGGATGCCGGCGTTGTTGACGACGATGTTGATGTCACCGAAGGTATCGACAGCCTGTTGGATCATGGCCTCGGCCTCGTCGAACTTGGCGACGTTGCCGCCGTTCACCACGGCCTTACCGCCCATGGCCTCGATCTCGGCAACGACCTCCTGAGCCGGGGTGGTGTCGGCACCGGCCCCCGAGGTGTCGCCACCGAGGTCGTTCACAACGACCTTGGCGCCCTCCGACGCCATCATCAGCGCATGTTCGCGGCCGATCCCGCGTCCGGCGCCGGTGACCAGCGCTACCTTGCCATCGAGAATGCCCATTGGATACTCCAGGGTGAGAAGTGAACGGTCGTTAGCGTGCCAGATGTCAGGCGCCACGGCTACTTGACGGCAGACTGTCGGCTCATGGGGACGACCGATCGCCGCTACGCCCTCGGGGTTGACACCGGGGGGACGTACACCGATGCCGTCGTGTACGACGAAGCGGCGCGCGCAGTTGTGGCGAAGGCCAAGGCACCGACGACGCACGACGACCTTGCGATCGGTATACGCAGTGCGATCGAAGCGGCGCTCGGCGCCTCGGCGGTCGACCCGGCGTCGATTCAGATGACAGCCCTGTCGACCACACTTGCGACCAACGCGCTCGTCGAGGGGACGGGGCGTCCGGCCGCGCTCGTGACGATCGGCTTCGAGCCCGATGCACTCGACCGCGGCGGTCTCCGCGCCGCGATCGGATCCGATGCGGTCATCCAGGTGAAGGGTGGCCACGGGTCGCACGGTGAACCGATCGTCGAACTCGATATCGATGCACTGTCAGCGGCCATCGACGAGATCGCGGCCGACGTCGACGCCTTCGCGATCACCGCCCAGTTCGCAACCAGAAACGCCGAGCACGAACTTGCAGCTCGCGATCTGATTCGTGAACGTACGGGGAAGCCGGTCACGTGCAGCCACGTGCTGTCTGCGAGTCTCGGTGGCCCCAAGCGCGGTGTGACCGCACTGCTCAACGCCCGCTTGATCGCAATGATCGACGATCTCGTCGCCACCAGCGATCGTATTCTGACCGACCTCGGGGTCGACGCGCCGATGATGATCGTGCGGGGGAACGGATCGCTGGTGGCGGCCGACTTCGTGAAAGAACGTCCGGTCGAAACGATCCTGTCGGGGCCGGCAGCCTCACTCGTCGGCGCTGCTCATCTTGCTGCAGCTAACGACGTCGTGATCTCCGACATCGGTGGGACCACGACCGACATCGCCGTGGTGCGAAACGGCGTACCGGCGTTCGGTGAGGACGGCGCGATCGTCGGTGGGCACCGCACCATGGTCGAAGCGGTGATGATGCACACACACGGCCTGGGCGGCGACAGCGAGGTCCGGCTGAAGGACCGTGCGGTGGGTTGCGAACTGGAGATCGGTCCTCGCCGTGTCGTCCCGCTGTCGTTGATGGCCGAGGCGCACGGTGAGTTGCTTCGAACGACGCTCGAGCGCCAACTCGACGCAGAGATCCCTGGCGCGTTCGACGGCATGTTCCTGCAGCGGACTGCTCGGGTCGGCGGCGCCAGCATCGACGGCAACGAGGGCCAGGTGTTGGAACGGGTGGGCGCTCAGGTGGTGCCGGTCGGCACCGCGGTCGGCACCGCACGGCAGGAGCGGGCGATGCGCCGCCTCGTCGGTCGGGGGTTGCTCCGGCTCTGCGCCTTCACGCCGACCGATGCCAGTCATGTGCTCGGCGAGCAGACCACCCACGATCCAACCGTGGCCAGACTGGGAGCCGACGTGTTCGCCCGCCGCCGTGATCGGTTCGGCAACGCAGTCGCCAGCGATCGCGAAGAGTTCTCGCAGGCGGTGATCGCAACCCTCGTGCGTCGCTCGGCAGAGGCGTTGCTCGCTGCAGCGCTCGATCGCGATGGTCTGGATCGAACCCTCGCAGCCGGTCCACTCGTCGCAGCTGCGCTCGATCGAACAACCGCCAGCGCACGACTCGACATCGGTCTCGGTGTGCCGATCGTCGGCCTCGGCGCACCGGCGCGCACGTACTACCCGGCGATTGGTGAACTGCTGGGCACCGACGTCACCGTTCCCGAAGATGCCGACGTTGCCAATGCGATCGGAGCTGTCGTTGCGAACGTGCGAGTCCAGCATGAGGTTCTGGTGACGGCTCCTCGCCGGGGCGTATACCGCGTGCACATCGGTACCGAGCCGGAGACACAGTGGGAGCGGCCCGAGGCGCGGGCTCGGGCCTGTGAAGCGGCCGAGGCAGCCGTGCGCGAGAAGGCGGTGGCTGCCGGCACCCGTGACTTCGTCGTCGAGACCGAATGGACCGAAAAGGTGATCGATGTCGACGGCCGCCCGATGTTCGTCGAGGGTCGGGCGGTGGCGGTGGCGTCGGGTCGCCCCGATCTCGGCTGACCGGACCGCCGGTGGCGGCCTAGGGTCGCGGTCATGGCCCTCGAAGACGAACTCGTCAACCGCGTCACCTGGAAGATCCCGAACGCGCTCGCCCTGGTCGGGTCGGCGGCCGGTGATGAACGCAACGCAATGACCACGAGTTGGATCACCCAACTCGCAATGGAACCAGTGCTGCTCGGTGTCGGGGTCGACAATTCGGCCCTGACCCATCGCCTGATCACGGATGGCGGTTCGTTCACCATCAACCTCTGGGACAGTGAGGAGACTCGGCCGTTCGTGAAATTCTCGAAACCGGCGTCCGACGACGGGACGACCCTCAACGGTCGACCGGTCCGTACCGGGGTGACCGGTGCACCGATCTTCGAGGAAGCGATCGCATGGATGGAGTGCGAGGTCCGGCATGCGCACGATCTCGGGTCACACACGCTCTTCATCGGTGAACTGGTCGATGCTGCGATCAATGACGACGAGAAGCGCCCTGCCGCCATGAGCGACACGCGCATGAAGTACGGCGGTGTCCGCCGCGGTGGCCACTGATAGCGGACCACTCAGAGTTCACCGAAGGCGGGGTCGCCTTTTCTGCTACCGCGCGGCGGGGTCCTCGCCCAGACGATGTACTCGTCGACGAACATGCCCACCGTTCCACCCGGACGGACCGTCCCGATCACGGTCCCGAAGCCCTCGGGCCCGAGTCGGTCGACTTCGTCGGCGGCGATGGCGGTCACACACTCCGGTGCTGCGCCGATGCCGGCCTGCGGGGCGTAGATGGCAAGGAGCGGCTCGAGCGGCTCAGGGTCCATCCGCGGGTCAGGGCCGGCCAGTCCGGCGAAGACCGCAATTCCGCCGGCAAGGCCGGCAACCAACGCAACGATCGGCCGCGGTGCGAACAACACCAGCACGCCGCTGATCACTGTGCCGGCGATCACGACGAGCAGCGCCCGTTCGAGTCGGGAGCCTGCGGGCGGGGGTTGCCCGGTCGCCGCACCGACAAAGGTGCGGTAGGGGCGCACGGTGAGAGTGACGTCATGCTCTGCGACCACAAGCGCCTGAAAGGCGCGCTGGCGGTCCTCCCAGCGAAGTTCCACGCTGCGACGCTAGGCGCAGGTCCCGTGGTTCGAGGAGTCGATCGCAAGACAGGCTCCGCCGATGGTCGTGTGCGGCTCGTTCGATATCGCCGTTTCGAGGCCCCGGACCTGTCGCGAGTGTGATGAGTTCGGTTCTCCGTCTACGGTGCAACGCGACCACTCGGACCGTACGAGGTGAAGTTTTGTCTGCAGCTCCCGATGACCTTTTTCGGACCGTGGTGGCCGATGCGTCGTCGGCCCTTCGGTTGATGCCGGACTTTGTGTCCGGCCTCGTGTCTCCGGAATCCGGAATCGCCTATCTCGAGGTAGCCGTCGAGTCGATGGCGAAGTCGCTCGCCGCAACGACCGTTTTCGTGGCGCACAAGGTCTCGGACGAAACCGACGAAGTGCGGGTTCTCGCCGCCATCAGCGATGGGGAGCGACGCGAGCCGTTCAGCTACGCCCTTCACGAACAGCCGTGTCTCATCCCTTACGACGGTCAACCCACACTCATTCCTTGCGACATCGGTGACCAGTTCCCCGCCAAAGGCGAGGCGGGCTACCGGAGCTTCGTCGGGGTGCCGCTTCGTGCCGGGAGCGGGAGTGTGATCGGCCACATTGCGATCTACGACCGTTCCGAACTGATCGCAGATGGAACCGTCGAACTCGGCCTCGTACAGGCGTTTGCCAGTCGGATGGCGTGCGAACTCGAGCGGCACCTCGAACACGAGAAGCTGCGTCGAACAGCCGACACCTGCAGCATGACCGGCCTGCTCAATCGGCGAGGATTCGATTCCAAGGCGCACGTGCTGATCGACTCCGCTCGACGTTCGGGGAGCGATCTCACCGTCGTCGCATTCGACCTCGATCGGTTCAAAGCGGTCAACGACACCCATGGGCATGCGGTGGGTGATCGCCTGATCAACACCTTTGCGTCGTGCCTCGGTGCAGTCTTTCACCGCAGCACCGATCTCGTCGCTCGCGTCGGTGGGGACGAGTTCGTCGTGGTCGCAGCGGCCACGTCTAAGCAGGAAGCGCTACGACTCGCCGAAGAAGGCCGTTTGCTGTTCGAAGCTGCGCCGGTGGACGCCGGTAGCGAGACGATCTCTGGATCGTGCTCGTTCGGTGCTGCGTCGCTCGACGAAGCTGGACAACTGGGTGAGCTTCTCGAGCAAGCTGATGCCGCCCTCTATGAGTCGAAAGCGGCTCGAAACGGGCGTCGGGGCGACTGATCGGACAGGTTGCCGTCATGGCGTTGCACGTGGGGGTCCCCGTCAGCCTTCGGTGATCGATCCGCCCAGCGAGGGAGCCTGCTTCGCTATCGCAAACGAACTTCTTGGCGCCCGAGTTCGGCCTGCACCGCGGCAATGTCGACATCGGCGACGGTTCGACCGGTCTTCACGGCGATCGCAGCGGCGACGCCGGCACCCTGCCCCGAGACGGTGCAGCACATCATGTTGCGTACAGCAGCGTGAGAGGTCTGGTCACCACCGATCGAACGACCTGTCACCAAGAGATTGTCGACCCCGGTGCTGGGCACCATCGAGCGGTACGGAACCTGGAAGTAGCGGCCAGTGGTGGGAAGGATCAGGATGCCATACCCGTCGATGAACTCGGGGAAGATGCCGACCGAGTCGTCGAATCGGCCCTGTTCGCGAACGTCCATGGCGGTGAGGTCGTAACGGGCCACAAGCTTGCGGGTGTCTCGAATACCGATCGTCATGCCGTAATTTCGGAGCTTCGCGTTCTCGCACCCGGGGGTGTAGCGGCGCAGCGCATCGATTGCCATCAACGCCTGCCGTCGCCCCTCCATCTCGCCAGCGGTGAGCGACCACACGTCGGTGCCGTCGATCTCGGGCATGTGGACCAGGTTGAGATAGGTGAGATCGCCTTGGTCGGAGATCGCACCCCACGTCCCACCGAGCGTCTTGAGGTCGGCGGGGATGTGGCCCGCTGCTTTGGCCCGGTCGAACGGCTTCGACAGCCACGGCGAGAACATGTGGTCCTCCTTGCCGGTTGTCTCGACCGTCCACTCGTCGGCACCAGCCCACGACAGATAGGTCTGCGGATCGTCCCGCACTCCCTGGATGAAGGCCGCCTTGTCGACACCGGTCATGTGGAACATCACCGATGCGGCCTGCATCTGCTCGAGTGGCGTCTTGCGGGTCGGTATGCCTGCTCGGTGGGCGATGTCGGCATCACCGGTTGCGTCGATCACCACCCGGCCGAGCACCGCGTGACGACCTGACTTCGACTCGATGATCACACCGATGATCGCATCATCCTCGACGATCGGTGCAACGACGAGCGCATGGAGCAGTGGTTCGACACCGGCTTCCATGATCATGTCGTCGGCGACGTTCTTGAACCCCTCGGCATCGAGCGCATGGCTGTCGCTTTGCGGTTCGGGCTGAGCGGCACCGGCAGCTTTGGCCCGTTCCTCGAACTCGATGCCGATGCCCTCGGAATCGACCGTGCCCTCGTGGCGATACCAGGCAAAGCCCTCGACTCCGACCTGGGTGATGTTGCCTCCGAAGCAACCGTTGCGTTCGAGCAGCAGCACCGAGACACCGGCCCGAGCAGCAGCAAGCGCAGCTGCCAATCCACCGGGGCCGCTTCCGATCACGAGGACGTCAGCCCGTGCCAGCACCCCGAGTGTCCGGCTCGGTTCGGTGATCACCTCGAGGCTGGGAAGCGAATGCATCAACGATCGAGTGTTCCGAGATCGTGTCCTGCGCTCGAGGGTTGCTCCTCGGGCCAGTTCGTCCGCCAGACCTCTGCACTGACCCGCCCGACCGGCATCGGTGGTTTGTGGAATCCCTCCAGGCACGGCACGAGCGGCTCGACGGTCACTGCGTGGTTCGGGACCACGAAGAACGGAAAGGAGTAGCGGGCGCTGCCGCTTCGATTGACGACCCGGTGAGGTGTCGCCACGAACCGGCCGCCCGACCAGAGCTCGAGCATCTCTCCGACATTGACGACCAGTGCATCAGGGGGTCCGTCGACGTCGATCCAGTCGCCGGTGCGCCCGCGGATTTCGAGACCACCGACTGGGTCTGGATGCAGGAGGGTGATGACGTTCGTGTCTTTGTGAGGGTGGATGCCAGTGATATCTCGTGCGGGTGGCTGCGCCGGATAGTGCAGGAGCGTCATGTTGGTGAGCGGCGCATCGTGCCAGGCGGCGAACTGCGCAGTCGAGACGGGCAGGACTTCGGCGAATGCGTCGAGCATCCGCGTCGCAACCGCATCACAGGCGTTCCAGTACTCGTCGATGACTGCTTTGAGCTCGGGCAGTTCGTCAGGCCAGCGGTTCGGTCCATACAGCGCACAGTGTTTGCGTACCGGATGATCGCTCGGACACTCCCAATGGAGCTTGTACCCCTCGTACTGGTCGGTACCGGCGCCGCCGGTCTCGGATCGGTTGGGGCTGAAAAAGCCCAGTGGGATGAAGCCCCGATAATTGGTCGGTGTGATCCGAAGGTCCGTCTTGACCCGATCGCTGAGCGAGAAGAGCGCTCGTAGCGACCGTCGGACCCGATCAAAAAGTTCGACCGTGATGCCGTGCTCGACCACGGAAACGAATCCGATCTGCTCGCAGGCCGAACGAAGATCGGCACCGAAGGTGACCGACCGAGCATCGACGATCGGGATCACGTCTCAGGTTCGGACGACGACCGTACCGGAGAGCCGCTCCCAGAACGTGCGGTTCTGATCGTCGAAGAGGACCAACGCAAGCAGGATCAGGGCGGGTATCACGTACAGCGAGAGGGCAATGTTGAGCGCAATGCTGCCTGCGATACCGCGGATGAAAATCATGCGGGCCGGTCCAGCCGGCAACCCGGTCTGTTCGATCAGCACCTGCTGCTTCATCAGCTTTTTGGCCGGCGTCTGGCCCTCGTTCTTGAGCACGAGGACCAGGGCCCAGATCAGCCAGCCGATGCCGAGTGTGACGATGGTGAGGGCGATGTCGAGCAAGAAGGACAGGAAACGATCCGTCTTCGAGACGATTTCTCGATGGCCCACCACAGCCGGCGGCGTGGCCGCAGGCGCCGGGAGTGGATCGCCCACCCACTGGTCGCCGTCCCAGTACCGGACGGTGTCGGGTGGATCGCCTTCGGCGTGGTAGTGCCCGGCTGGCTGGTTCATGATGCTCGACGCTCCTGGGAGAAGTGGCTGATCGAGACCGTAGTGGCTCTACGGTGTGCCCATGCGTGAACCGTCGTTTCCCAATGCGGACGAACTGCTGGCGAACAATGTCGCAGCCGCATCCGAGGACCGGCCGTTCCTCGCAAGCGAGCCCTCTCGCCGACTGGCTGTCGTCAGTTGCATGGACTGCAGGATCGACATCGAGACGGTGTTGGGGCTGAAGCACGGTGAGGCGCACGTGCTTCGCAATGCCGGAGGTGTCGTCACCGACGATGTGATCCGTTCGCTGACGTTGTCGCAGCGGTATCTGGGAACTCGTGAGGTACTCGTCATCTCCCACACCGACTGTGGCCTGTCGAAGGTGACCGAAGCGACGCTTCGCTCCGATTTGTCCGCCGAGCTCGGCGTCGAGCCCCGCTGGGAGCTCGAGGACTTCACCGATCCGGCTGATGCCGTTCGGCGCTCGATCGCCCGCCTCGTCGAATCGCCGTTCGTCGAGCACACCGAAAACGTACGCGGCTTCGTCTACGACGTGGAGACCCGACTGCTCCGTGAGGTCAGCTGATCGAGCGAACCAGTGCAGCGAATGCAGTTGCGATTGCGGCGCTGACGCGCTGCATCGTGAGCGGTGACGTCACATCGGCAGTGATGTCTTCCGGCGTATGAAACTCGGCGCCGGCGCCGGTGAGCGACAACATCGGTGTGTCGAGTTCACACAACACCTCAGACTCACCTCCCCACGACCCGGCGTCGCCCACGAACCGATAGTTGACCGACGTGAGGGCAGTCGCCATCTCGACGGCGGTTGCGTCGTCTGTGTCGGTTCGGGCGATCCGCGTGAGGATCGGTTGGCGGCTGCCGTCGGCGGCGATCTCGTCACAGCCGACACTCGCCCCGATGTGGGCGATCGCAGCGAGCGGTCCAGGCGCCGACGAAACCCACTGTCTCACCCCGAGGTAGTCGAGTTCGTGGCCCCCCGTCGCCAGGACGAGGAGCGGGTACGAGGAGAACCGCTCGATCAGATCGAGGAGTACGGCGGCGCCGGTCCCTCGCTCCCCGCTGCATTGGAACCAACCCGACAGCGGGGTCGTCAGCAGCAAGGGAACCCCGGGGACATCGTTGCGAGCGATGAGGTTCTCGGTGGTCGCCGGCGAGAGCGCAGCATCCATCCGCAGGCGGAGTTCGCCTGCGGCCCGGGCGCGCTCGACGTCGCGGCCGGCGATCAACACCGTCGGTTTGCCGTGGCGTTCCTGGATCGTTCGATTGGCGGCCTTCAGCAAGCCCTTCGGATTGATCGTGGCCAGGACGCCTGCGGATGCGCTCGTTGCGGCAACCAGTTCGGTCGCCTCGAAGTCGGAGCTGCCGAATCGGCCCCGTTCGTCTCCGAGGTCGATCAGCGCAACATCGGTCGTGTCGATCGACCCAGTCCACTCGTAGAAGAGCGGGAGATGCTCGAGTGCCTCGCCGTCGACGGTCAACTCGGAGCGATAGTCGTAGCGGTCGAAGGGCACCGCCACCCGTTCGGTCGACAGACCACGAGCGCGCAGACGTTGCTCGTACCAGTCGAACGTCGCTCGGTCGGTCTCGGTGCCCGCCCGGTGGATGCCGAGCCGTTCGTACGACTCGACCAGGGCGTAGAGCTCGTCACCGTTCATTGCTTGCTGCTACTCGTCATTGCTTGCTGTTACTCGCTGGCGCCGTCACGGGCGCCGTTGTGTCCAGGGGTTTCGAGGTCGCCTCCGTCATACGCCGCCGCAGCGACGGTGAGTGTGAACAGGACGGGTGTCGAGCGGCGGATCGTCGTCACGAACATCGGTACTCCGTTGTGATTGCGTCACAGTGAGCGCTGGCCCACGAGGGCGAACGCGTCAAAACGGCACACCGACAGCGTCGCACAGCAACGCCATCATCGGTCCTGCCAGGTCGAACCGGCTCCGGAGCACCTCCGCGAAGTCACGGCTGACGACCGTGCGCTGGGTGAGCGGGCTGGTGGCGATGAAGCTCGTCCGTCGAAGGTCATCCATCAACGGATCAGCAGGGTCGACATCGATCCCGCGCGGTGGGCGTTTGAGTTGGTCCCCTCCGAGTGAGAAGTGATCGGTGAACGGCCCACGCCGGGTGGCCTGCGTCCACTCGTCGGGGTGCGCGACGATGTGGAGCCGAATTTGCTGAGCAACCTTCGGTTCCGGCGTCCACAGTCCGGCGCCGATGAAGCAGTTCCGGGGTTCGAGATGAACGTAGTAGCCGGGGGCATGAGCGTCCCGAGCCTGGTCGTGACGGAAGTGCATGCCGGTGTTCACCTTGTACGGGGTCTTGTCCTTGCTGAATCGGGTGTCGCGGTGGAGCCGAAACAGCGATCCGCCAACCGTGCGCGAGTCCGCCACGAAGTGGGGCGAGAGTGTGCTGAGCGGCTCGACGAAGTCCGTGATGAAGTCGAGTGCAGGTTGGCGCACCGACTCCTCGTAGCGCTGTTTGTTCTCCTGAAACCAGGTTCGGTCGTTGTTGGCAGCCAGGTCACGAAGGAAGGCGAAGACGTCGGGGCTGAAGTGTCGAGCCATGGGCAGAACCTAGATCCGTCAGGGCGTTCGGCGCCTGTCCGGATCGTTGATGGAGCCCAGACCCCGCCGATGGATTAGCGTCGGGTTCATGAGCGTTCTCCGCGGCACCAACTTCACCCTCACCACTGATGCGTTCGCCGACGAAGGAGGGGCGATCGCGCTGGCTGAATCGAGAGGTGAGCACCCGCTCGCACTCGACATCGCAGCGGTCGAGAACGACTTCCACTGGCATGACTTCCAGACGACGACCTACATCGTCAGTGGCGAGTTGACCGTGGTCGCCCGTGACACCGGTGAGACCTACACGTGCGGTGCCGGCACCATGATCCGTGCCGATGAGGCCGGGATCGTCCATCGCGAGGTCTCTGAGGGCTACCGCGCCGTTTTCGGATTCGACCGGGATCCCAAGACGCTGACGATGCCGATCGACAAACCACCGCGTGACTGATCTTCGCCAGTTTCGAGCGGAGGTTGTCACCTTCGTCGAGGCCGCGAAGGAGTCTGGGATTGCGTGTCCCGCCTTTGGTGCGATCGTTCCACCGGACATGGTCGAGCTGTCGCAACGATGGCAGGCCCATGCCTTTGTGAACGGTTGGTCGGCACTGCACTGGCCTGTCGAACACGGGGGACGTGGTCTGAGCCGAGCGCACACAACCGTGTGGTACGAGGAGTGTGCTCGCGCGCAGGTGGCGCCGTATCTGAATCTGCAGGGTTACGTGCTTGCGGCAGAGTCGATCATGCGGTCGGGCACCGACGAACAAAAGGCCACCTTCCTTCCGCAGACTGCAGCTGGTGACATCGTCTGGTGTCAGCTCTTCTCCGAGCCCGGTGCGGGTTCGGACCTGGCCGGCCTGCAGACCTCAGCGGTTCGAGACGGTGACGATTACATCCTGAACGGGCAAAAGGTCTGGTCGTCGAACGCCCAGTTCGCCGATTACGGCATTCTCCTGGCCCGCACGTCACCCGATCTGCCCAGACACAAGGGCATCTCGTTCTTCCTGCTCGACATGAGCCTTCCCGGCATCGACGTCCGGCCGCTCCGGCAGATGACCGGAGACGAGGAGTTCTGCGAAGTGTTCTTCGACGACGTCGCCATGCCGCAGTCGTCGCTGCTCGGTCCTGAGAACGAGGGTTGGCGCGTTGCGATGGAGGTGCTTGGTGACGAGCGGGGCTCGTTCGGTGAAGCGGGTGTCATCTCGCTCGATCAGCGACTCGACGTCATCGCTTCCGTCGGGGTTGGGTCCGGCAACCGAACCGCCATCGCCACCGATGCGCTCGCCGACCTGCTCGTTCGCGGCGGTGTGCTGAAAGCGTTCCTGCAGCGAGTCGACGGTGACGTTGCGCTTGCGCCGGCGACGAAACTGCTCCGAACCGAGCTGACGTCCGCTGCCGACGCCTTCGAGGCGGGTGTGCGCGGCGCCGGGGCAATGTTGCTCGACGAGGTCACCAACCAACTCCTCTACAGCCCAGGCATGCGGATCGCCGGGGGCAGCAGTGAGATACAACGCAACATCGTGGGCGAACGTGTACTCGGACTTCCTCGCGAACCCGCCT
>Ga0255776_10000890_pt1 | contig 34480 bp, 37 predicted proteins | sample 071ome_19_FD_179974 | JGI IMG/M metagenome (GOLD analysis project Ga0255776, IMG submission 179974) | Coastal salt marsh microbial communities from the Groves Creek Marsh, Skidaway Island, Georgia - 071413AT metaG (version 2) | ecosystem: Environmental > Aquatic > Marine > Intertidal zone >... | reverse complement strand
AGCTGCGATAGAAAATCCAGTTTGTCCGCCATCGCCTGAGCGTTGGCAATACCGCTGGGCACTAACACAGAGCCGATACTGACCTCGTCATAATCTGCCTGAATGTAGAGCCCCTGAGCGTCAAAGTGATCGAACCCAAGGCCCCATATGATGGCCTTTGGCAACTTACGGCAGTAAATCGCGACGCCATTGAGTCTCGGATTATCGTAATGATCGAGGAAATAGGGGTGGTAGCCCTCTGGAAAGAACGCATCTCCCTTGAGCGTATGCTCCGCGCACTGAGTGTCCTGCAAACAAATGAGATCCGCATTCTGAGCGAACAGCCACTCCAGGCAGCCAGTCTCGGCTGCCCGCTCAAGCCCCTCGGTGACGAGGCTGGTGACTCTCATTGCTAGTCCTACTTAAAGGGATCCCATATCATACGGAAAAAGCCAGTGTGCAGACCGCGGCTTAGCGTCAATTCGATGCTGTTGGTCGCAATCGCATGACGGCAAACGCCAAGGAGTTAGGTGGTCAGATGAGCGACGCGGGATATCGGGAGAAATTCATAGAGCTGGCGCTCGCTTGTCAGGTGCTGCAGTTCGGCGAATTTGAGCTGAAATCTGGGCGCATCAGCCCCTATTTTTTCAATGCTGGAAAATTTTCGAGCGGCGCGGCTTTGGCGCAACTGGGTGAGTGCTATGCAGCCGCGTTGAGCGACTCAAACATCCAACCCGATATGCTATTCGGGCCTGCATACAAGGGAATCCCCCTAGTTGCCACCACGGCAGTGGCACTTGCCAACCGACACGGCATCGATATGCCCTATGCGTTTAACCGAAAGGAGTCGAAGACCCATGGCGAGGGCGGCAGTATTGTCGGCGCACCGCTTTCGGGCAGGGTGGTTGTGGTCGACGATGTGATGACTGCGGGCACTGCCATTCGCGAATCGATGGCGATACTGAGTGATGCGGGTGCCACCGGTGCTGGCGTGCTGATAGGACTGGATCGTTGCGAGCGGGGTTCCGGCGAGCTTTCCGCGGTGCAGCAGGTTGAACAGGACTGGGGCCTTGAGGTCATTAGCGTGATTTCGCTAGATGACATTGTTGATTGGGTTGAGGGTAATGCACAAATGGCGGCGCATCGCGACGCATTGTTGCGCTACCGGGAGCGCTATGGTGTGCGTCCATAATGCCGCGCGGTTTTGGCGACTGGTTATGAGGGAGGTCGCATCAAATCAGCACTGAGCAGCGCCCACTGCTCGGACCAGTCTTGGGTAGGCAGGTATTTGAAGTGGCTGCGGCAGAACTGGCTGACCCGCCCCTCGGCAAATGCCATGAGCAAGTTAGCGGTCACGGCAACACTTAAGCGCGGGCGTAGCCCTTCTTTTATCTCCGCTTCTCTTAAGTATTGGCGAAGTTGTGTCTCGAGCCGTTCGTGGAGTTGCGACACGCGGTCATGAAGTTTGGTCGATTCCCCGGTCAGCGCGCGTCCGGTCAGGACCTGTGAAATACCCGGGTTTCTCTCGCAAAACTCGAGATAAAGGCGGATCAGCGCTTGGCACTGGCTGAGGCAATCTGGCATTTCAGCGGAGATTCTGCCAATGCGCCCGAACAGCGTTTCTTCCGCAAACGAAATCAGCGCGTCAAACATTTTTGTTTTTGACGGAAAGTGCCGGTATAGCGCCGCCTCTGATACGCCGACTTCTGCGGCTAGTTTTGCCGTGGTCAGCTTGGTGAGGGGAACGTTCTCGAGCATGCCGGCGAGCGCCTGCAGAATGTGTTGTCGCCGGTCGGTGGGCTTATCGTTACTGTTACTCGACATGGGGTTATGGCGACGTGGCCTCCCGAAAGAATCGCGGCAGCACGTAACTGCGCCGACCGGGGTTTATGCTATCGACACACCCGCGGCAGTGTAAATACCCGGCGCACTGAGATCAGCTACGATTGCTGATCAGCGTACCGATGCCCTCATCGGAAAATATTTCCAGCAGTGCGGCATGGGGTACGCGGCCATCGATAATGTGGGCGCTGGTAACGCCGCCTTGGACCGCATCCAGCGCACATTGAATCTTTGGCAGCATGCCGCCATGAATCACGCCCTCCTCAATCAGGCTCGTCACCTCCGCGGTGGAGAGACCCGTCAGGGTAGACCCATCGGCGTCCAGAAGCCCCGGGACGTTGGTCAACAGCATCAGCTTTTCAGCCTGTAAAACTTCAGCAAGCTTGCCTGCCACCAGGTCAGCATTGATGTTGTATGTCTGGCCATCAACACCTCCCGCTACCGGGGCAATGACGGGGATGTAGTCACTGTCACTCAACATATTGAGGATATCGGTATCGATGCTGGCGACTTCGCCCACTTGGCCAATGTCCTGCTGACCCTCTTGTCCCCACTTGCCGCTCAGTTTGCGCGCCTGAATTAACTGGCCATCTTTGCCGGTAATGCCGATGGCCCGCCCGCCGTTGCGATGAATGCTGTCTACGATTTCTTTGTTGACCGCGGCACCCAGTACCATTTCGACGACGTCCATCGTGTGTTCGTCGGTCACCCTCATGCCGTCGATAAATTGCGTTTCGATATTCAGACGCTCCAGTAGCTGACCAATTTGTGGGCCACCGCCATGCACGACCACCGGGTTCATGCCAACCAGCTTCATTAGCACGACATCCCGAGCAAAACTTTCGTGCAACGCCGGATCGGTCATTGCGTTGCCGCCAAACTTGATGACAAAGGTCTTACCGGTGAAGCGTTGAATATAGGGCAGTGATTCGGTCAGGATCCGGGCAAAATTACCGGCCTCACCCTGATTCAATGACATGGTTATTCTTCCGGGGCTCTAAAAACAGCACCGAGCATGAGCCGCTCGGCGTGCAAAGGCAATGTGAAGATGCCGCACCGAAATATACGGTTGGCGGGCTATTACGCTGCGCTGCCGTCCAAAAAGTCAGCCAGCAAATCGGTGAGCTGCTCGGCAATGATCAGCTTGCTCGCTAAGGGTAGATGGTGCTCTTGATGCTCGCTCACAAGAGACACCGCGTTCTGGTCAGAGCCGAAGGTCGTAGCTGGGTCACTCACATCGTTGGCAATGACCATGTCCAGGTTTTTTCTCGCCCGCTTTTCTCGGGCGTGTGCCAGCAGATTCTCTGTTTCGGCCGCGAAGCCAACGACGGCTGCGGGCCTGTCTGACAAATTGGCAACGGTGGCGATGATGTCTGGGTTTTCCACCAGCGTCAGTGATAGCGCGCTTCCCTGTTGTTTTTTGATCTTTTGGTTCGCCGCGGCCTCGGGTCGATAGTCAGCAACGGCCGCAGCGCCGATGAATAAATCCGCACCGCCGGCGTAACTCACTGCGGCCTCACACATTTCAAGCGCAGAAGTCACCGAGATAAGGTCAACCCGTTCGGGTGCTACCAGGTTGACCGGTCCCGAAATCAGCGTCACGCGCGCCCCTGCAGTCACGCAAGCCCTAGCCAGCGCGTAACCCATTTTTCCGGAACTGTGATTACTGAGGTACCGCACTGGATCTATGGCTTCGACCGTGGGTCCCGCTGTGATCACCACATGTTTGCCGCTGAGTCTTCGATGCTGCAATTTCTCTTCGAGCGCCGCAACGATATCGCCGGGCTCAAGCAGCCTGCCGGGGCCGACATCACCGCAGGCTTGCTCTCCCGCGTCGGGGCCGACGATATGTATACCCCTATCAGACAGTAGGCTGAGGTTGTCCTGCGTTGCGGCGTTGGCCCACATTTGTTGATTCATGGCGGGTGCAACGGCGACGGGGGCCGGCGTCGCCAGCGCCACAGTGGTCAACAGGTCATCGGCGCGCCCTTGGGCGAGCCTGGCGATCACATCGGCCGTAGCTGGCGCCACCACAAAGAGGTCAGCCCATCGGGCCAGTGCAATATGGCCCATGCCCGCCTCGGCGGTTTCATCAAGCAGCTCTGTATAGGTGGGTTCGCCTGATAGCGCCTGCATCGTCAGCGGGGTAATGAATTCGCGCGCCCCCCTCGACAGGATGACCTTGACCACGGCACCCTGCTTTTTCAGCAGGCGTACGAGCTCAGCGCCCTTGTAGGCTGCGATACCGCCAGAGATGGCCACAATGACGTGGCGCTGCGCTAATGGGCCCATGGAACGTCAAATTCGCGATAAACAGGCGCGCACACTAGCATTTGCCGGCGTTTTTGCACACTTCCGAGGTATGGCGGCGTCGCCCAGCTTGCGCCCCATCTGCCCCTCTGGTATAAAACGCGCCCTTTGTTGGTCTCGACGGTAATTCTCATGTCTAGAGTGTGTCAGGTTACGGGTAAGCGCCCGGCAACCGGTAACAATGTATCCCACGCGAAGAACCGTACCCGACGGCGGTTTTTGCCAAATCTGCATAACCATCGTTTCTGGGTTGAATCCGAGAAGCGGTTTGTATCTTTGCGGGTATCCTCCAAAGGAATGCGTATCATCGACAAGCGCGGCATTGATACTGTTTTGGAAGAATTGCGTGCGCGCGGCGAGAAAGTGTGAGGTCTGAATAATGCGTGAAAAAATCCGAATGAATTCATCCGCTGGCACAGGGCATTTCTACACCACGGACAAGAACAAGCGAACGATGCCGGACAAGCTTGAGATGAAAAAATACGATCCGGTAGCACGCAAGCACGTGCTCTACAAAGAGGGCAAGATCAAGTAAGCATGATCTTTCTCAGTTCAACCAGACCCCGGCCACACGCCGGGGTTTTTGTTTCTGGGGCGGGGGTAGGCCCGTCTTAGGCTAGCCGCGTTACGATAGTCGGCCTGGACCATTTGGCGTAATGAGAGATGCCTGAACTTCCCGAAGTCGAAACCACCTGCCGCGGTATCGCGCCACATATTTTGTCTCGCCAAGTTGATAAGGTGATCGTGCGTGAGCCGCGACTGCGGTGGCCCGTGCCCGCAAATCTCAGTCAGCTACTGACGGGCGCCACATTCTTGGCTACTAACCGGCGCGCTAAGTATCTCTTACTGGAAACAGATCGAGGCACCTTGATGGTGCACCTCGGTATGTCCGGTAGTCTGCGTATCATGCCGTCTGATGCCCCGGCGCTATTTCATGACCATATCGATATCGTGCTCGATGATGGGCAGTGTCTTCGATATCACGATCCCCGACGGTTCGGGAGCTTTCACTGGCTCGACAGCGCGTCCCATCCGCTGCTAGACCATCTCGGTCCCGAACCGCTATCAGCGCAATTTTCTGGCCACTACTTATATGAGCAGTCACGAAACCGTCGCATTCCGGTTAAACAGTTCGTAATGGACGGTAAGGTGGTCGTTGGCGTGGGGAATATCTATGCCAATGAAGCCCTGTTTATGGCCGGTATCCATCCCGGGCGCGCGGCTGGGCGCGTCTCGTTGCGCCGATATGACGGTCTAGCCGATTGCATCAAGCAAGTATTGGGGGACGCGATCGCACAGGGTGGCACGACGCTCCGGGATTTTGTCGGTGGCGACGGAACCCCTGGCTATTTCGCCCAGCAGCTCCGGGTTTATGGACGCCAAGGTCAGCCCTGCCGGGTGTGTCGTGCCGGGCTGCGAGAAATTCGGCAGGGCGGTCGCAGCACGGTATTGTGCGTGAGCTGCCAGCGTTAAGCGCCGCGCAGACGACTCCCTGCGCCAGTTTGCTTATTGAAGTTGTTTGCTCAGCGCTTGCGCCACATTAGCCGGAACAAAGCCGCTGACATCACCACCGAGTGAGGCGATTTCTCGCACCAACGACGAAGAGATGTAGGACAGTGACGCACTCGGCGTGAGGAAAACGCTCTCGAATTCGGGGTTCATCGCCCGGTTCATATTGGCCAGTTGAAACTCGTATTCGAAGTCAGCGACGGCGCGCAGTCCACGCAAGACACAGTGTGATCCTTGTGATGTCACGAAATCGATGAGTAAACCTTCAAACGGCACGACCTCTGCAGCGGGAATATGCTGCAGTGATTCTTGAGCGAGTGCGACCCGTGACGCCAACGGGAACAGCGGCGCTTTTTTTTCACTCGTGGCAACAGCTACCACCACGCGTTCAAATAGCTTTGCAGCACGTTCGACCAAATCAATGTGGCCGTTGGTGATTGGGTCGAATGTCCCTGGATAGACCACGGTATGAGTTAACACGGCCCACCTCCTTCTCAAGACTGAACGAGAGACTACACAAGTCTTTGAAAGCGGACAAACCTCGCTGGCGTGATTGACGCAACCCGTAAAACGCGATGCCTCGGACATGCCGGGTGCGCGCGCGGAGAGCGCTGGGGGCTAAGATGCGGGGTGGTTATCTCGGTGGGCGAGCCCTAATAACCGGAATAACACATCGCCCGCGGTTTTTTCGCGGAACGTGTCGTAGTGCGCCGTCGGTATGGGTTCTGGCGATGAGCGCGATGTCTCAAAATACACGTGTCCACCGTCTCGCAGCAGCCCGCGACCGGCTAACGCTTCCAGGCTGGGTAACCCGAGCGCCGCACTAAAAGGGGGGTCTATGAAGACAATGTCCCATCCCTCACGCGCTCCGGCGAGCCACTCTAGGGCATCAGCTTTGTGAACGGATGCGTGCTGCACGGCATCGAGTGCAATCAGATTTTGTTCGAGTGTGCGAGCCGCCCCCAGATCTTGCTCGATAAAATCGCAATGCAGGGCGCCGCGCGAGAGCGCCTCAATTCCCAGCGCGCCTGATCCGGCAAACAAATCCAGACATCGTGATCCCCGGAGGTGCGGGCCAAGCCAGTTAAACAGGGTTTCTCTAACGCGATCCCCGGTTGGGCGCAGGCCGTCATGAGCGGCAAAGCGGATTTTGCGGCCCCGCCAATTGCCGCCAATGACCCGGACTTCTGACCCGCCCGAAGAGGCCCGACGATGCCGCATACTGATACCTGTTCGCGGAGTGCTAGACTCTTAATTATTGCGGTTGCCTGTGGTCATGTGGCAGCCGGATGATTGTCATTGAGTATATGGGACCATGAAGCTATTCACACGTCGCCCCAAATCCGAGGCACCTGCTCCCCCAGATGAGCAACACACCCCGGGGGGAGACGCTACGTCGCCCGCTCCCGAGGCGCCCCCGGAGGCGCCCGCTGATGCGGGGGTGCTCGCGCGACTCAAACAAGGTCTCAGTCGCAGTCGGAGCCAATTCTCCGAGGGACTCGCCAGTTTGCTACTGGGTAAAAAACAGCTTGATCCGGCGTTGCTGGAGTCACTCGAAGAACAATTGATTATGGCGGATCTGGGGGTCGAGACGACCCAAGAGGTGCTCGAGGCGCTGCGGTTACGGCTCGACCGCAAAGATCTATCGGCCGCTGATACCGTGATGTCTGCACTGAAAGCCACGCTCGTCGACGTATTGAGTGGGGTGGAGCAACCGCTGACCGTTACGGGGCGCCCCCCTTTTGTGATACTGGTGGTGGGTGTCAATGGGGCGGGCAAAACCACCACGATTGGCAAGTTGGCCCATCGGTTTCAGTCGCAGGGCCTGAGCGTCATGCTCGCCGCCGGCGACACATTCCGCGCTGCGGCCGTAGAGCAACTCCAGGTGTGGGGTGAGCGAAACGGAGTCCCCGTCATTGCACAGCACACCGGCGCAGATAGTGCGTCGGTTCTGTATGACGCGCTCGCGGCGGCAACAGCGCGGGGTGCGGATGTGCTGATCGCCGATACCGCAGGCCGGTTACAGAACAAGGCCCACCTGATGGACGAGTTGATCAAGGTGGTTCGGGTTATGCGCAAGCAGGATGAGACCGTACCCCATGAGACCTTGCTGGTGCTCGATGCCGGTACCGGCCAGAACGCGGTCTCACAGGCCGTGGAGTTCGACGCTGCCGTGGGTGTCACCGGGGTGGCCGTGACCAAGCTCGATGGCACGGCCAGAGGGGGCGTGTTGTTTGCTATTGCTAATCGCCTGAAGAAACCCATCAGGTTTATCGGTGTCGGTGAGCAACCTGACGATCTGAGGGAGTTCAGCGCCGAGCAATTTGTGGATGCATTGCTCGATGCTCGCTGAGCAGGTGGGGCGTTGATCGAGTTTGACAGAGTGAGCCGCCGGTTCGAGGACCGAGACGCGCTTAGAAATCTTAGTCTGAACATTCCCAGCGGCGAAATGGCGTTTCTGACCGGGCACTCCGGCGCCGGTAAAAGCACCCTGTTGCGGCTGCTTCTGCTGCTCGACAGGCCGACCGGTGGAGAGGTGCGGTTGCAGGGTGCGGCCACGCGGCACCTCAAAGGTGGGGCGGTCGCCCATTATCGGCGCCGGTTCGGCGTCGTATTTCAGGATCACCGGCTGCTATTCGACCGAAACGTTCACGATAACGTGGCTCTACCGTTGGAGGTCGCAGGATATTCGCCGCGCGATATCACTCGCAGGGTGCGTGCTGCTCTCGACAAGGTCGGTCTTCTGGCCAGCGAGAGAGCCGCCCCCGCCAGTCTTTCAGCCGGAGAGCAGCAGCGCGTCGGAATCGCCCGGGCAGTGGTGGCCCGGCCGGAGTATTTGATTGCCGATGAACCGACGGGGAATCTGGATCCGCAATTATCTCTAGAGATCATGAGCCTGTTCGAAGCGTTTAATCAGGTGGGTGTGACGGTCTTGGTGGCGACCCATGATATGGCGCTGGTATCGCGACTGCGGCATCGCGTTATTGCCCTGAGCGCGGGCCGACTCGTGGGCTCTTCGGCTTTATGAGCCGCCAAGGCCCTCGTTCTTGGAGCCGGTGGTCAGCGTGGCGTTCCCAACATCGCGCCGCTGCCAGAGACAGCTGGGCTAAATTGGCAGCCCGGCCGATGGCGACGGCTGTTACGTGGCTGGTGGTGGCAATTTCACTGGCTTTACCTGGCACCTTGCTGCTGACCCTGGATAACTTGGCGGGGGTGGCGGGGAGCTGGGGCGATTCGGCACGTATCTCGGTGCTTTTGGACGATACCGCTGATCATGCCGCGGCGGAGGCGCTGGGTGATGCGGTCGAGGCCTGGCCAGAGGTGGTGACGCTTGCCCTAGTGGACAAAGACCAGGCGCTGACTGACTTCGCAACACAGACGGGGCTTCTGTTCCTCGTGGGATCCCTGCCACGCAATCCTCTGCCGCATACATTACTTGTCTATCCGGATAGCACGCTGGCAGCAGCCGAGCTCGCGTCGCTGACGACGCGCTTGCAGTCCCTGCCTAGCGTGCACCAGGCAGTCATGGACGCGCGCTGGATAGCGCGGCTGGAAGCGGCGCTGCGAACAGTAGAGCGGTGGGTGAGGGGCCTAGGCGCTCTGATGGTGCTAGGCGCTATCTTGTTGCTGGGCAACACACTGCGGCTAGCTATTGAGGCGAGGCACGAAGAACTGCTAGTGGTCAGCCTCATCGGAGGTACCAAAGGTTTTGCGCGACGACCTTTTCTCTATACCGGGCTCTGGTACGGCGCCGGTGGGGGGGTTATGGCCGCGCTACTGCTGTGGTTGCTGAGCCTGTGGGTGTCGGGCCCGGTGAACGATCTGTTTATGCTCTATGACAGTGCGCGCCAGCTCGATGGGCCCGGCCTTTCCTACGCTCTGACAGCGATTCTGGCAGGGGCATCAGTAGGGTGGTTGGCTGCGTGGATAGCGTCAGCTCGGGTTTTCCGCCGCCTGGATACTGCCTAAACAACTGAAATCTAGTAATTTTTCCCCTTTAGCACTCTAGTGGCGAGAGTGCTAAAATGTCGTTATGGGCCTATTGGAGGCGACAACATGACTGATACAGAACGCGCATTAGCGTTACCCAATAGTGCGGTGCTGACGATGGCGCCTGGTGCTAATTTGTCCGCATATGTACAAGCGGTCAGTGGTATTGCCGTGCTGTCTGCGGAGCGCGAACAGGCACTGGCCGAGCGTTTGTTTTACGAGGACTGTGTTGATTCGGCGAGGGAGCTGGTGCTAGCGCACCTGCGCTTCGTCGTCCATATCGCGCGAAGTTACTCCGGGTATGGGTTGTCTGAGGCAGACCTCATTCAGGAAGGCAATGTGGGCCTGATGAAGGCCGTGAAGCGCTTTGACCCCACCAAGGGCGTCAGACTGGTTTCTTTTGCGGTTCACTGGATCAAAGCGGAAATGCATGAGTACATTCTCCGTAACTGGCGTATTGTGAAAGTCGCTACGACCAAGGCGCAGCGCAAATTATTTTTCAATCTGCGCAGCCAGAAAAAAACCCTTGGTTGGTTGTCTGCCGAAGAGACACGCGCCATTGCCGCTGACTTGGGAGTCGACGAGGCGGAGGTCACCCGTATGGAGGGCCGCCTATCGAGCCGCGACATCGGCTTTGATGCACCCGAGGGTGATGACGACGATGCCTGGCAGGCGCCACAATATTTTCTCGAAGACAAACAGGCTGACCCCGGCCAGCTGGTTGAGGCCGCCGAATTTGCCGATGACAATGCGGCGCGGTTACAGCAGGCGCTCGCGGCACTAGACGATCGAAGCCGAGATATTCTCGAGCGGCGGTGGCTCGTTGATGACAAGGCAACACTCCATGAGCTGGCGGCAACCTACGACGTGTCGGCTGAGCGTATTCGGCAGCTTGAAGCGAACGCGATGAAAAAATTGCGTGCAGCTATGGTCGCCTAACGTCAACCGGTTCCGGCTAGGCGGCTAGCCGAGGTGTCTTCATCCTTGAGTCGCCCTGTCTCTCATCGTATTCGCAGTTTCGTCATGCGTGCCGGGCGCATGACGCCCGGGCAGGCGCGCGGGTGGGACGATGGTTTTCCACGATTCGGATTACAGGTATCTGACGGCTTGCTCGACTGGGAGACTACCTTTGGTGGCACCGGTAAGCGTATTGTCGAGATCGGCTTTGGTATGGGTGATAGCCTGCTGGAGATGGCGTCTTCGGATGCCACGTCGCAATATGTCGGTATTGAAGTCCATCGCCCCGGTGTCGGGCGCTTGCTTTCGCAGTTGATGGACTCGACGATCGCGAATGTCCGCATTTACGGCGAGGATGCTGTCGAGGTGCTGGAGCATTGCCTGACGCCCGACTCGATTGACGCCTTTCATATATTCTTCCCTGATCCTTGGCATAAAAAGAAGCACCACAAGCGTCGATTGATTCAGCCCGCCCTTGTCAATTTATTGGCGCGACTGCTGAGACGTCAGGGCTACCTGCACCTCGCCACGGATTGGGAGCCTTACGCTGAGCACATGTTTGACGTGCTTAACGATGAACCGTTGCTGAGTAGTCGAGCGAGCGACGCGAGAGCCGCTGTGCCTCGACCCGCCTATCGACCCGAAACAAAGTTCGAGAAGCGCGGGGAACGATTGGGTCACTCAGTGTGGGATCTGATTTATGAGCGCGCGTAACCTCAAAGAAACGACGCGATAACGCTGTCTAGAAAGCGATAACCCATGGGTGTGGCAACGAACGTCCCGTTAGTTGGGTCCGCAACCCATCCCTGCGATATGGCAACAGCAGCAGCCTCCATCAGACGATCCGCTGATAAGCCCGTACGTTCGGAAAAAGTGCTCAGCGGCGCACCCCGCCGAAGTCGCAGGGCGTTCATTGCAAACTCTCCCGGCAAAGATGCCGGTGGGATCGGCGTCGACGTTGGCGCCGGCATCTCGGACTTCGCGCTCAGCGCGAGATAGTCAGCGGGCGTGCGCGTGCGCCGACTGCGCAAGATAGTGCCATCCGGTCGTGTCACTTTGCCATGTGCACCGGCGCCGATGCCTAGATAGTCCCCGAACTCCCAGTAGTTCACGTTGTGCCGGCTTTCTTCGCCCGGAAGGCTATGAGCAGATACCTCATACTGTTGAAATCCTGCCGCGTAAAGAGTGGCCTCGCCAGCTATCTGAATGGCTTCCAGTGTGTCCTCATCAGGCAGCGTGGGCGGGTTTGACCAAAAAGCTGTGTTGCGCTCGAGCGTAAGTTGGTACCACGAGATGTGACCTGCACTGCGCAGCAGGGCTGCTTCAAGATCCGCCGCGGCACCCTCTGCGGTTTGCCCGGGCAGCCCGTGCATCAGGTCTATATTCCAGCGTGTGAACCCGGCACTGTCGGCAAAGTCCAGTGCCTGCTTGGCCTCGGCGCTGTTATGCACGCGACCGAGTTGCGCGAGTAAATCATCATCGAAGCTCTGTACGCCCACACTGAGCCGCGTGACGCCCGACTGAAAATAGTCGCGATAGCGCGCGGCTTCGGCGGAGCCGGGATTCGTCTCCAGAGTCACTTCAAGTCCCACCGACAAGCGTGCGCGCTGTGCTATCCCCGACAGCAGCGAATCGATCGACTCACCGGAAAATAAACTTGGCGTGCCGCCGCCGATGAATATGCTATGAATCTCGCGGCGCCCTAGCCAGTCTGCCTGGCTATCGAGGTCAGCGAGCAAGGCTTTGATGTAAGGCGCCTGTAATTCCTCAGTAAACCCCTCATGGCTGTTGAAATCACAGTAAGGGCATTTGCGCTCACACCACGGCAAATGAACGTACAGCGAGACGGGTACGTCTAGTGGAAGCGTCATACCTCGAGTTGCTTCAGCAGGTGCTGTATCGCGAGTGCCCGGTGACTGACCTGATTTTTTTTCGCGGCGCTGAGCTCAGCGGCGTGCTGATCCATGCCGTCTGGGATAAACAGCGGGTCATAGCCAAAGCCACCCTCGCCTCTCGGAAACTCGGCGATGCATCCGTACCAGCGCCCCTCGGCAATCACCGGTGTTGGATCTTCAGTGTGCCGGAGTAGCACCAACACTGCGATATAAAATGCGCGACGTGATGCGCCCGATAGCCCGTCCATGTTGTGAAGCAACAGAGCGTTGTTGTCGATATCGCCGCCCCCAGAGTAACGCGCAGAGCGCAAGCCCGGATCGCCGCCCAACGCGGGAACGACTAATCCCGAATCGTCTGCCAATGCGGGGTGCCCGGTGTAGCCGCAAGCGTGGCGGGCCTTGATGAGCGCGTTTTCGACGAAGGTACTGCCGGTTTCTGGCACGTCTGGCACGCCAAAATCGGTTAGCGTATGGATATGCCAGTGTTGGCCCAGCACCTGCTCGAACTCGCGGATTTTGCCTGCGTTATGGCTTGCGATGACCAGTGGAGACAACCCGCGGTTCTCCTGCTTAGCTTTGACGCCAGAGTTGGACTTTCATCGAATGCTCGAAGGTCTGTTCCGATCCCTCGGGCTGAAAAGAAAACTCAAAAAACCGGTATTCACGATCTAAAAACTCAAAAGGCACGACATAGTAAGTCGCGCGGCCTTCGCGAATTTCTTTGATCTTCATTTCACCACCGGTGATCAGGTCCCACGTGCGGCCCTCAATCTTCATTGGGCTGCCAGCGATGTCGCCGGCGTCGGCATCCCGCACTGAGAGGGTCAATATGGCTTTGTCGGCGCCGCGCGCTATTCCATACTCAGCCGCGACAGCGGGTGACAGAAAAGTAGTATAGACAATGGAATGATGCAGCTCGTACTGATCGTATCGCGTCGACTGCTGTGCCTCTGTCGCGCCCGATAGGGTTAGCCAGCATGCGGCAATCAGCGCGCGGAACGACAAATTCGATAAACCGCGCTGGTGGCGAAGAGATTTGGCCACCATTTGCCAAGGATACCCTGAGCGGCGCCTGCGATCGTCGCGCGTTCGATGATGTCGATACAGAGTGCAGAACACAGTGCTTCAAAATCCCTTACGGTACAGAAATGAATGTTAGGCGTGTCGTACCAATGCCTTGGCATTGCCCGGGACATGGGCATCCTCCCTAGGAACCCCAAGTGGATCCGGCAGCGCCAATGACCAAAATTGGGGAAAGACACGATGGCCTCATCGCCAATATCGACCATACGCTGAAGGACAAGGTGTGGATGTGTCAGTTCCTGAAGCGCGTGTGCCAGTATCACGATGTCAAAGCGGTTGGTTGTAAAGCAATGCAGACCATCGTTGATATCTTCCTGAATCACATCCAGCCCTCTGCCGACGGCGGCGGTTAGGTTTTCCGGGTCAATATCAACACCCACGCCAATGACGGCACGCTCATCTTTCAACCGCTGTAAAAAAGCGCCATCGCCGCAGCCGAGGTCAAGTACCTTGCTACCAGGCAAAACCCAGTCGAGCACCGCGTTTAAATCAAGCCGACTCATGCGGGCCCACTCGGCGCATCCACTGATCGAGCAACTTTTCATACGTCTGATTCGGAAGCAGAAACGCATCATGTCCATCGTCGGTTTCTATGTTGGCGTATGTGACGGGCTTTTCTACAGCCAATAGCGCATCGCGAATTTCAATAGAGCGTTGCGGCGGAAACCGCCAGTCTGAGCTAAACGAGACGATCAGGAACTCCGCGGTCGCGCGCGACAAGGTTTGGGCCAGGCCATCCCCGTGGCTGCGCGCCAGATCAAATAGATCCAGGGCCCGCGTCATCAAGACATAGGTATTCGCATCAAATTGAGTAGAGAAGCGCGCACCTTGATGCCGCAGGTAACTCTCTACCTGAAACACCCACTCCTGATTGCTCTCAGGTGTGTAGCTGCCCTCGCGTAGCTCTCTGCCGAAGCGATCACTCATGCCGTCAGCGGACATATAGGTCAGATGACCAACCATCCTCGCCAGCGCCACACCTCTGGCGGGCAAAGTCCCCTCGGCGAGGTAATTTCCCTCGTGCCAATCGGGGTCCGAGACGATGGCGTGGCGGGCGATCTCGTTGAAGGCAATGTTTTGTGCCGTTAATCCGGGGGCCGCGGCCAGTGCCACGCAGTGCTCGACCCACTCCGGGAAATCGACTGCCCACTGCAAGGCTTGCATCCCGCCCAAGCTCCCGCCGATTACCGCCGCCCAACGAGAAATGCCAAGATGTTCCGCGAGCTGTTTCTGACTGCGCACCCAGTCCTGCACCTGTGGTTGGGGAAAGCGACTACCCCACGGTGTGCCGTCGTCTCGAGCAGCATTAGGCCCTGTGGAGCCATCGCAACACCCGAGGTTATTTGAGCAGACGACAAACAGTCGGCGCGTATCGATGGGCTTCCCCGGGCCGATGACCAGATCCCACCAGCCAGCGCGGCGATCGGCACCGTCATGATAGCCAGCGGCGTGGTGCGAGCCTGACAGCGCATGGCAAATTAAAACGGCGTTGTCACCCGTTGCATTGAGCTCGCCATATGTTTCATAAACGAGTTCGTAGCCATCGAGAGTGGCACCATTGGCAAACGTAAACGCTCCGCTAAAGCGGACGCTCTGCGGCGTGACCAGACCAACACTGCCAGAGGGAAAGTCGCCACTCATCAATCAGAGCCCAAACACCAGGCCCGGGGGCAGTCCGACGGTAACAGCCAGATGTCGCAGGGCAATTTGGATCACGTTGATCGAAATGAAGACGAGAATCGGGGAGAAGTCGATACCACCCATGTTGGGCAGCAAGGCTCTGAAAGGCGCCATCACGGGCTCGGAAATTTGCCAGATCAGTTCGATCGCGGGATGCCGGCTGCCCGGCGCTATCCAGCTCACGACAATCATGGCGATGAGCACAAAAAAGTAGAGGTTCACGAGCAGACCCAGAACCCCGATCCCACCCCAGATAATTAGCGTGATCAGCCCCGGCAATGCCCAACGTTCGCCAGCGATCCAAGCGATGCCAGCCAGTATTAGACTCTGCAATAAAATAGCCAAAACCACTGCCGCCCAATCGAGTCGGCCTCTGGCAGGCAACACTTTCCGCAACGGGCTCAGCAGGGGGTTCGTCAAACGAACCACTAGTTGGGAGATGGGGTTAAAAAAATTGACCCGCGTGGCGTGCAGAATGCCACGCAGCACAACGAGCAAAAGCACCAGTGCGCCTAAGTTGCGAACCAGATAGAGCGTAATTTCAGTGCCGGCATCCATGTCAGCCAAACTCCTCCCCGAGTGTGCGTGATCGCGCCGCGCAGCGTTCGACAGCCTCGGCAATCACAGCATCAAACCCGCCCTCCGCGAGGCTGAGCAACGCTTGCTCAGTCGTGCCGCCCGGACTCGTCACATTGATTCTTAGCGTCGAGACATCGACAGCGGCCTGTTGCGCAAGTGATGCGGCGCCCCATGCCGTCTGCAGCGTCAGCGCCATTGCCACATCGGCATCTAGACCCAGATCGGTGCCCGCTTTGGCAATGGCTTCGATCATGGCAAAAAAGTAGGCAGGCCCACTGCCCGAGACAGCAGTGACCGCATCGAGTTGACGCTCTTCCCGCACCCAGACCGTGATGCCCACCGCATTAGTAATGCGCTCGGCCAGCTGTCGCGCTCCCTCACTCGCCCGTTCCGAGGCGAATAAGGCGCTTGCGCCTTTACCAATCATTGCCGGCGTGTTGGGCATGCAACGGATAATGGGGACTGCGTTGCCCGCATACTTTTGTAAAGATGTGGTCGAGATCCCGGCCGCGATAGACAGTAGCGCGGTGTCCGGTTTTAGGTATGGGGCGAGCGCCGTCAGGGCGGCGGGCGCGACCTGCGGCTTGACCGCCAGCACCACAAGGTCGGCGTTCTCACAGAGTGGCTCTGGAGAGGCATATAACTGGGTCAGGCCGAGTGCTCGCAATTTCGCCAGTGCGGCGTCGCTGGGGTCACTGGCGCTCAGCTGCTCGGGCGCAAAGCCGTCTGCCAGCAGGCCACTGATGATGGCTCCGGCCATGTTCCCTGCACCGAGAAAAGCAATGTGAGGCGACATGAGTTGCCCGAATCTGCGAATTGACTGCTAATTATACCGCGCGCCAAAGATATCTGTGCCTACCCGCACCAACGTCGCTCCCTCGGCGATGGCGGCCTCAAGATCGGCGGACATGCCCATCGACAGCGTGTCGAGATTGGGGTGCGATACGGCAAGTTGCTCTTGTAGCAGGCGCAATGCGCGAAACGGTGCCTGAGGATCGGTCCGGGTCGAGGCGGGCGCAGGTATCGCCATCAGCCCCCGTACTATCAAATTGGGCAGTGCGGCGATCTGGTCGATGAGTGCCGGCGCAGCCGCGGGGCTGACGCCCGCCTTGGTATCTTCACCAGAAATATTGATCTGCAGCAGCAGGTTGAGCGGCTCTCGGTCGCTGGGGCGTTGCTGACTCAGACGCTGCGCAATTTTTAGGCGGTCGACACTGTGCACCCAGTCACAGATCTCTGCAATGACAGCGGTTTTGTTGCTCTGGATAGGCCCAATAAAGTGCCAACTGATGTTGAGGTCTGCCACCGCACGGGCTTTCTCGGCCATCTCCTGTGCGTAATTTTCACCAAATGCCGTCAACCCTTGCGCATACGCCAGTCTAATCAGCGCCGGAGGCTTGGTTTTACTGACTGCGAGCAGAGACACCGCGCCAGCGGGGCGCCCGGCCGCATCTTCGGCCGCGCGAATTCGCGCGGTGACTTCTGATATATTGGTAGCGATTTCCGTCGGCGTCATGGTGGCATCATAAGGAAGTTGATCTGCCGTGTGGTAGTCCGGCACAAGCGGAGACTGTGACATGGATATCACTGAATTACTCGCTTTCAGCGTTCAGCAAGGCGCTTCTGACTTACACCTCTCGGCGGGCTTGCCGCCGATGATTCGTGTCGACGGTGATGTGCGCCGTGTGAACGTTCCCGCTCAGGACCACGCCCAGGTACAAGCGCTGGTCTATGACATTATGAACGACCGCCAGCGTAAGGACTTTGAGGAATTTCTCGAGACTGATTTCTCTTTCGAAGTGCCCAACGTCGCCCGGTTTAGGGTGAATGCCTTCAATCAGAACCGCGGCGCGAGCGCGGTCTTCCGCACCATTCCTTCCAAAGTGCTTTCCATGGATGAATTGGGGATGGGGCAGGTATTTCGCGATATTTCGCTCTTGCCCAGAGGTCTGGTGCTGGTGACCGGTCCGACAGGGTCAGGCAAATCAACCACGCTCGCTGCGATGGTCGATTACATCAACGATAACCGGCACGACCACATTCTCACGATCGAGGATCCCATCGAATTTGTCCACGAGAGCAAGCGCTGCCTAGTTAACCAGCGAGAAGTTCACCGCGACACGCTGGGCTTTTCTGAAGCCCTTCGGTCAGCCTTGCGCGAGGACCCGGATATCATCCTCGTGGGTGAAATGCGAGATCTCGAAACCATCCGTCTTGCTCTCACTGCGGCGGAGACAGGGCACTTGGTCTTTGGGACTCTCCATACGACGTCGGCGGCGAAAACGATCGACCGTATCATCGATGTGTTCCCAGCTGCTGAAAAAGCGATGGTGCGTTCCATGCTCTCAGAGTCCTTGCAGGCGGTGATTTCGCAAACCCTGCTCAAACGGAAGAGCGGTGGGCGTGTCGCAGCTCACGAAATTATGCGCGGCACCTCGGCAATCCGGAACCTGATCCGCGAGGACAAGGTTGCGCAAATGTACTCGGCTATTCAGACGGGACAGGCAATTGGCATGCAGACCATGGATCAATGCCTGCAGGGATTAGTCGATAAGCGGATCGTGGCAGTGGAGGCGGCGCGCGAGAAAGCGCGCCAGCCCGATAGCATTACCGCCTGATCTTTACTGCTCGCGTAGCCAGGTCGACAAAATAATTGCGGCGGCTTGGTCATCGATCGGGTCAGCCGCAAAATCCCCGCGATGCCCTTCCGCTCTTGCGTTGGCTTTGGCCTCCCGGCTCGACAGCCGCTCGTCTACCAGCACCACGGGCAACCTCAGCCGACCCGTTACCTTCCGGGAGAATGCCGCCGCGCGTTGACTGAGATCACTGTCGGTGCCATCCATATTGATCGGATGCCCGACGATAATACGCTGGGGGTGCCATTCCTTAATGATGGCCTCTAGCGCACTCCAATCGGGAGTGCCGTCTTTCGCTTTGATGATGGCGAGCGGCTCTGCGGTTTGCGACAGCGTGTTGCCTACTGCGACGCCGATATGACGTAGACCGAAATCCAGCGCGATCACGGTTTCGTGTTGCGCCATGGTCAGGCGTGGCCCGCCTGAGCGGTAAGCAGATCGACATTGATGCCGAGTTGTTGTCCCGCTGCGGCTAACTTTTCAGCGGCATCCAGCTGAAAAAGAATGTGGTGATCAGCGGGTGCGGTAAGCCAGCTGTTCTCGGCGACTTCCGCTTCAAGCTGACCTGGCGCCCAGCCGGCATAGCCCAAGCTCACCAGATACTCACTGGGGCCTTCGCCAGCGGCTATGGCACATAGAATGTCCCGAGAAGTGGTCAGGCAGATATCGTCCGTGACCGGGAGACTTCCCTCCCATTGCGCGGAGCCACTGTGCAGAACAAAACCATGTTCATGCCCTACGGGGCCGCCGGCGAGGACAGGCTGCTCTTTGAGTGACACCATGGGCTTGATATCGAGGTGATCCAGCATATCGATAAGCGTTATGTCGAGGTGCTGGTTCAGCACGATTCCCATCGCGCCCTCTTCATCGTGCCGGCAGAGATAAGTCAGGGATCGGTTAAAAAAACCCGCCTCGATCACCGGCGTTGCAATCAGCAGTTGGCCGCGCAACCATCGGCTGGATGGCATCTCAGCACCCAGCGGCGAAACGGGGGTGTCTCCCCGCGCCGTCATGGTCGGAACTGCCATGTGCGAATAATCTCCAGCTCCCGAGCTTCTCTCGCGAGTGCGTCGGGAAACGCAGCGAAGGGCGCCAATCGCTCGACCGTGTCAATCGCAGCGCGGTCCAACTCACCGATACCGGAGCTCGCGAGCAAATCAACGTTGCGTAGGGCGCCGTTCGCGGCAACGCGAACCCGCAAGCGAACGTCGCCAGCACCGTGGCGCATGGCCAAGCCTTGATAATAGTGATTCCCAAACTGCTCGATGCGCGCCTGCCACTGGCGGACGTAATCAGCTTCCAACGCCTGTCGAGCTGCAGCTGCTTGGTCAGGTAACCCTGGGGGGGTGGGTGCTTGGGTATCCGCGTTGGAGTCGCCCTGAAGTGACAGCGGTGCAATGCGCGCGGTGGGGCTGAGGGATGCCTCCCCGGGAATGCGCTCTTCTGCGAGGAGAGACCCATCCTGATCGGCGGCCGCCTCAAACCTTGCCTGATCGGGTCGAGTCGCTGTGGGCGTTAATACGATCGTGACAGCGCGGTTCGCCAGGCTTACCTCAGAGTCGTCACGCGGGCTGAGCAATACGCCAAAGATCAGGATGAGGTGGAGCCCCAGCGAAAACAAAAAAGCGGCTTTTAATGACTTGCGTTGGCGCGCCAACGGGTCGTTCAGGGGGTGAGTGCCGGTCATGCACTCGCACCGCGGCGCGCGCAGAGCGCGTCAAGGAGTTGCCCGGCGATATCAAGGCCAGATTCCGCTTCAATTTCGCGTAGGCAGGTTGGGCTGGTGACATTAATTTCGGTGAGATGATCGCCAATGACATCAAGCCCTACGAAGTAAAGTCCCCTGGCTCTGAGTGTCGGCCCCACCTGGGCGGCAATCCACTGATCGCGCTCTGAGAGTGCCTGCACACGGCCAGAGCCCCCTGCTGCCAGATTGCCGCGGGACTCTCCCGCGAGTGGCACTCTGGCCAGACAGAAGGGTACGGGTTCACCGTCGATCATCAGGATACGCTTATCGCCGTCTCGGATGGCTGGCAAATACTGTTGCGCCATGATTGTTTGTTGCCCCGAAGCGGTGAGTGTCTCGAGGATCACGCTGACATTCGGGTCGTCTTCGCGGGCTCGAAAGATAGCGCTACCGCCCATACCGTCTAGGGGTTTAAAAATGACGTCTTTGTGTTGTCGGTGAAAGGCTCTCAGCTTTGACATGTCCCGGCTGACCAGCAAGGTCGGGCAACATTGCGGGAACTCTGTGGCAAATAATTTTTCGTTGCAGTCGCGCAGACTCTGGCAGCGGTTGACCACGAGTGTTCCTGATCTCTCTGCGCGCTCAAGCAGGTAGGTGGCGTAGATGTACTCCATGTCGAAAGGTGGGTCTTTACGCATCAGGCAAATATGCAGCTCGGACAACGCGATATCTGCGGGTTCAGCGACCTCAAACCAACGTGCTGGGTCACGATGCACCGTCAGGGATCGGGCGCGCGCCATAGGCTCCCCACTATCCAGAAATAGCGCGTCGGGGGGCATGTAAAATAGCGACCAGCCGCGATCCTGCGCGGCCCACAGTAGCGCAAGCGTCGTATCTTTTTTGTAGTGAATCGACTCGATCGGGTCCATCACTACACCGAGCTTTATGCTCATGTCAGCGTCCTTGTCACGCAGGGTCTGGTATCTTGCGATCCGCGGCGGGTCGCCGCAAGATCTCGCCTCTGCCAATACAGGGTATTTTTAGGCCGGTTTAGGACATTGTATGGATAGTTTATTCGTTGTTTTCGGTGTGATGAGTTTGCTAGGCGCCATTACCGCAGTCCTGAGGGTCAGTAATATTGGCTGGGGCGTTTGGCTCTGGTTTTTTTCCGGGTGGATTACCGGCGAGATGGCCGTATGGCTAGCAGGCGCGCAAATTGCCTTTGTGGCACTCTGGATCGCGCTTGCCGGAACAGACACCACCGGTTTCGCGCTGGGGATGTCAGCCTTTCTGGGCGCTTGGATTTTATTGGCTTGGGCACTGCGTGATGGATTCGATGCGGGCGCTGCCTTCAGTCGGGCGCTCAGTCTTGCCCTCGGTCCCGGATACTTAGAGAGTATTCCCCTACCCCGTCGCAATAAGCTGGCCCAGCAAATTCACAGTCAAGAGTGGCTGTGGCCGTTTCGATTTCGGCGTCCCGGCGTTAAGTACGTTCGCAACCTCAGCTATACCGACGCGGGCAAGCGCGGATTGCTTGATCTTTATTTGCCCGTTACTGCGGGAGAGCGCCGCCCCGTGCTGTTGCAGGTGCATGGTGGCGCCTGGATGGTCGGCCACAAATCTGAACAGGCGCAGCCGCTGTTGCACAGAATGGTGGAGTCGGGGTGGGTGGGTGTCTCAATTAATTACCGATTGGCGCCGCGATCCGCTTACCCGGCGCAAATCATCGATGTCAAAAAAGCCATTGCCTGGGTGAAGGCGCACATTGCCGAGTATGGCGGCGACCCGGATTTCGTGGTGATTACGGGCGGCTCTGCCGGCGGTCATTTGTCTCTGCTCGCCGGTTTAACGCCTGGCCATCCCGACTGGCAGCAGGGATTCGAAGGTGTCGATACGGCGGTGCAGGGAGTGCTTGCCCTGTACCCCGTGGTGGACTTCACCAATCGCTACGGTATTCGGCAGCAGGATGGCATGGACGCGTTTATCACCCGACGCATCATCCAGAAAACCCGGGAAGAAGTGCCAGAGGTTTTTGAGGATGGGTCACCCATTTCGTGGGTAGGCCGCCCCGGTGTGCCTGAATCAGCGCCGCCATTTTTCGTCGTGCAAGGCACCCATGATTCTCTGGTCTGGGTCGAGGAGGTGCGTCGCTTTGTTGCTGAGCTCAGCCCGCGCGCGAAGCACCCGCTTGTTTATGCGGAATTGCCACGAGCACAGCACGCCTTTGAGATTTTCCACTCTCCCCGCACCAGCCATTACCTGAACGCGGCCGCAATCTGGCTCGAGTGGGTTTGGGCCAAGCATGAGGGGAGCGCTGAAATCGGCGCAGCGTTAACCCCTGATATCTCCCCATCGGGCGCCGAGGACTGACAGCGCTACCAAAGGTGCGGTCTCGGTTCTCAATATTCTGGGGCCGAGAGACAGCGTGTGGAATCCGGATTGCTGTGCGGCGGTGACCTCGTCGTCAGTCAACCCGCCTTCGGGGCCTACTAACAACGCGATGCTTTCCGGCGCTGTGGTCTCGCCTTGCCGTTGCCCGGTGTCAGTGTGCAAGACCCATTTTTGCTCTGCATACACCTCGCTCACCCACTCGCGCAGTGGGCACGGTGCGCTGATCTGAGGTAAACGTACCCGACCGCTTTGCTCGCAGGCGCTGATCACAATCTGCTGCCAGTGCGAGAGTCGCTTCGCGATCCGATCAGCGGGGATCGAGAAGTCTACGCGCTCGCTAAGCAGTGGCTGGATAGCGGTCACACCTAGCTCGGTGGCTTTTTGTATCGCTCGGTCAAAACGATCGCCCTTGCTGAGGCACAGACCGAGCGAGGTGTGCAGCGGGGATTCGGTGCCGGGATCAACAGCATCCGCGATGGCGACATATACGGAATGTCTATCGAGAGACGTGACCTGTGCGCCAAACTCCAGACCACTGTCGTCAAACAGCACCACAGCATCGCCGACCCTTGCTCGCAGCACACGCCCAAGATGCTGTGCAGGTGCGCCCGTGATCTCGTGCTCGGTCCGGGGGGCCAGGCGCTGCTCAATAAACAGACGGGCTACGCGCATGGCTGCTCACTTAGGACTAACGGCATCAGCCCGAGACTGACCGACAGATACTGGGGCGCGCGGCCTGAGGGTCCTGCGCGCGAATATCGATCAGTACTTATAGGTGTCGCTCTTGAAGGGGCCGTCGACACCGACACCGATATAGTCCGCTTGTTTCTGGGTCAGCTTGGTCATGACGCCGCCAAAACCCTGCACCATATAAGTGGCCACTTGCTCATCGAGTTGCTTTGGCAATACATCAACCGTAATAGCCGCCGCTCGCGCCTCGCCGCTAAGATCCGCGAATCGCTTTTCATATAGGTGAATCTGGGCCAGCACTTGATTAGCGAAGGAGCCATCCATAATCCGCGACGGATGGCCCGTTGCGTTGCCTAGATTGACCAGGCGACCCTCGGAGAGCAGTAGTAGATGATCATTATTTGCGGCATCCCGAACCACTTTATGTACTTGAGGTTTGATCTCTTCCCACTGCCAGTGCTTGCGCATATAAGCCGTGTCAATCTCGTTATCAAAGTGTCCGATATTACAGACCACGGCTCCAGACTTAAGTGCGCGCAGCATTGCCGACGTGCAGACATTGAAGTTGCCGGTCGCGGTGACCAACAGATCAGTTGTGGCGAGCAAGCCAGTATCGATACAGCTATCTGAGCCATCATCAATACCGTCAATAAATGGCGAGACCACTTCAAATCCATCCATACACGCCTGCATGGCGCAAATGGGATCACACTCTGTGATCCGCACAATCATGCCTTCCTGGCGCAATGATTGCGCAGATCCCTTGCCGACATCACCGTAACCGATTACTAGCGCGCGCTTGCCGGCGAGCAAATGATCCAGCCCTCGCTTAATCGCGTCGTTGAGGCTATGTCGGCAGCCGTACTTGTTGTCGTTCTTAGACTTGGTCACGGCATCGTTGACATTAATGGCCGGCACCTTGAGTTCGCCACTGGCGAGCATGTCGTAGAGGCGGTGTACGCCGGTGGTAGTTTCTTCGGTAATGCCGTGGATATGATCCAGCATTTGCGGGTAGTGTTCATGGAGCATGGAGGTGAGATCGCCACCGTCATCGAGAATCATGTTGGCATCCCAGGGTTTGCCATCCGCGAGAATCGTTTGCTCGATGCACCACTCGTATTCCTCTTCGGTTTCGCCCTTCCAGGCGAACACTGGGATGCCTGCCGCCGCGATCGCCGCGGCAGCATGATCCTGAGTTGAAAAAATATTACAGGAGGACCAACGTACTTCGGCGCCCAGCGCAACGAGTGTTTCGATCAGCACGCCGGTCTGAATCGTCATGTGAATACAGCCGAGAATTTTTGCTCCCGCCAGCGGCTTTGCGTCGCGGTATTGCTCGCGTAGCGCCATCAGTGCGGGCATCTCGCTCTCAGCGATCTCTAGTTCACGCCTGCCCCAATCGGCCAGATGGATGTCTGCAACTTTGTAATCTGCGAGGACGTTTTGCTCAACAGCAGTATTCATAATGTGCTCTCTTGTCGGGTATCGGTAAGTCGGTGAACTACAGGCCAGCGGCCGTACGAAGCGCGTCTGCCTTGTCAGTGCGCTCCCAAGTAAAGGCATCGCCCGTGCGGCCAAAATGTCCGTATGCCGCCGTAGTACGGTAAATCGGCCGCTTCAGATCGAGCATATTGATAAGCCCTTTGGGTCGCAGATCAAAGTGCTCGCGAATGAGCGCCACAATCGCGTCATCGGCGAGCGCCGCCGTGCCAAAGGTATTCACCGATATCGAGGTGGGCTCCGCGACGCCGATGGCATAGGAAACCTGTACTTCGCAGCGTCTCGCCAGGCCTGCAGCGACGATGTTTTTGGCTACATAGCGGCCGGCGTAGGCGGCTGAGCGGTCAACTTTGGAGGGATCTTTACCCGAAAACGCGCCCCCGCCGTGCCGCGCCATGCCGCCATAGGTATCAACGATGATCTTGCGCCCGGTCAACCCGCAGTCGCCCTGAGGTCCGCCGATGACAAAGTTACCTGTTGGATTGATGTGGAACAGCGTGTCGGCGTGTAACCACTCCGCAGGTAGGGTGGCTTCAATAATCTCCTTTCTTACCGCCGCGCGCAGATCCGCTTGGGAAATATCGGGCGAGTGCTGGGTCGACAGCACAACGGCTTCAATGCGCTCGGGTTTCCCGTCGGCGCTGTAGCGCAGCGTAATTTGGCTCTTCGCGTCCGGTCGTAGCCAGGGTAACGCACCGGATTTTCTCAGCTCGGCTTGTTTTTCAACGAGTCTGTGCGAGTAGTAAATGGGAGCGGGCATCAGGACGTCGGTCTCGTCGGAGGCATAACCAAACATCAGGCCTTGGTCGCCTGCGCCCTGATTCGCTTCATCTGCCTCGCGAGTGCCCAGAGCGATATCGGCCGATTGTTGGCCAATCGCATTGATGACGGCGCAGGTATTACCGTCAAAGCAAACGTCCGATGAATCGAAACCAATATCGAGTACGGTTTGGCGGATAACTTGCTCGAGTTCGCCGGGTGTGACGTTAGAGGCGGTTGTGACCTCCCCCGCCACTATGACCATGCCGGTCTTAACCAGAGTCTCGACGGCGACGCGCGCATCGGGGTCTCTTGTCAAATAGGCGTCCAGAATAGCGTCGGAGATTTGGTCCGACATTTTATCGGGATGCCCCTCGGAAACCGATTCCGAAGTGAATAGGGAATAATCGCTCATAGTCTTTCCTCTAAAGCGGCGTAACTGCTTTTTCGAATTGTTGAATTTGTATTTGGAAACCGTTGCGTTGCGCGAGGAACACATTGGCGCTCAGTCGAAGACCGGCTTCCTCTGCCCAGCCCTGCAGTTGCTCGGGGGCAAATCCCAACCAAAGATCGCCGCAGTGCTCTCTTGCCCAAGCCTGATCATGGGCACATAGCTCGCTGACGATCAGGCGGCCGTTGGTCTCAAGTAGTTCTGCCGCTTCGCACAGTATTTGTCTTGGGTCGGGCGTATGGTGCAGGACCATATTCGCGATGACCACGTCCGCCCGGTGTCCGGCATCCATCAGTGCTGATGTGCTGCCCTCGATAAATTCGATGCCCGGCACATGCCCGGCGAAGTCACGGGCATGCGCCAGCATGGCTTCGGAGAGATCAAGCGCCAGCACAGTTGAGGCACGCTCGCGCAACGCAGGTAGCAGCCAGCCTTCACCGACGCCAATTTCTATTGCGCTCCGGAGCGGGCCGCTGCGACCTCTGTCGAGCAGTTGCAGTGTGGCTTCGCTGTAGTCCTGCCACGGCGCGATAAGCTCTTGTTGCTGGCGAAAGCGCGCCAGATTGCCCTTAAAGAAGGCCAGGGAGTTACATTCACGTTGCCGTTGTACGCGAATAACCCCTGCCTGCAGCCCCTTGGGTAGTGGCGCTTCATCCACATGCAGCAAGATTTCCCGATGCAAGGCTGACAGCTCGCCTTGTGGCAGGGCGCGCCGATAGAACGTCGTGGTGCCCTCTTTTTTGCGACTCAGTAAGCCGGCGCTGATTAAGACCTTAAGGTGGTGACTCAGCGCGCTTTGCCGCAGCGAGAAGATATCGCAGAGCTCGGACACTGCATACGAATCTTGCACCATGACCCGCAGAATCTGCAGGCGCAGCTCGTCCCCGCTTGCCTTGAGCAATCCGGCGAGGGACGCAGCACCGTCACGGGGGTGAAGGTCGACAATATGGGCAGCTTTTGTCATGGGCGCGGAGGTTATCAGCGCCGAAGTCTTTTATCAAAATAATTTGATCTATGGGGCGAGCAGGGATTTTACGCCGTCTCGCGTCCCCAGCAGTAGTTCGTCTGCGGGCCGCATGGCAAAGAGCCCGTTACTGACGACGCCGGTCATATGGTTAATCAGCGCTTCAACCCGCGGTGCGTCGTCAATGTGGAGCCCGTGTACATCGAGAATCACATTGCCGTTGTCGGTGACCACACCTTCTCTCCACGCGGGCTGTCCGCCCAGGCCGGCAAGCTGGCGCGCGACGTGGCTGCGCGCCATCGGAATCACTTCTACGGGGAGCGGGAACGCCCCCAGGGTCGAGACCAGCTTGCTCTCGTCGGCAATGCAGATAAACCGCTCCGCCACGGCCGCAATAATTTTCTCCCGGGTCAGTGCCGCACCTCCCCCTTTGATCAGCTGGAGTTGATGGTTCGCTTCATCGGCACCATCAACGTACACATCTACCCGCGCCACACTGTTCAAATCACTGACCGAGAAGCCCAGCGACTGCAGTAACTGCGTTGAGCGCTCGGAGCTGGAGACGGTGGTATCTATGCGATGCTTGATGGCGCCCAGCACATTAATGAAACACTCGGTGGTGGTGCCCGTACCAATACCCAGTACGAGCCCGTCGTCTGGCAGGCTAGTCACCCGCTCTAGTGCGGCGTTCGCCACCTGCTGTTTCAGCGTATTTTGATCCATCTCGGGCAACCCGTGTTATCCATGCTTGGAAACCGGAGATTAAGGCGCTTGTGCGTGCGTTACCAGTCAGCGATATTGCTCAAGCAGTAAAAGTCAGGCTTTAGCCGATCCGGCCGACGGCTCAATGTTATCTCGTCAACTACCCGCGCTTTACGACATCGCAATGCGTCACAGGAATCTGCGTGCGAATGTGGTATTTTTTTGGATCGAAGTGAATCTCAAGGGGTTATCGGCATGAAGGTCGCTGTAGGGCTTCATCAGCGCTGGTCTGCAACAGGTGTGGCCACAAAGTGGCTTGGGACGGCGATCCTGAGTGCGATCGCCCTCGTGTCCATGACCGCAACCGCCTCGGACGAGGCCGTTGCCGCGATCCCCAGCTACGAGGCACTGGCGGCGAAGGCAGAGTTTCGCCAAGCAGAGATATCTCCTACGGGCGAGTATCTTGCTGTCGATGTCGTGCACGAGGAGCGGCGCGCGCTGGCAGTGCTTGCCACGAAAGACCTCGAGGTTATCTCCGTATCGGGCTTTTATGACGCCGAAGTCGGTGGTTTCGAATGGATCAACGATGAGCGCTTGGTCCTTACCATTATGCGCAAGCGCCCCGGACGAGAGGCGCCCGGGTCTTATGGCGAGATCTATGCCGTCAACGCGGACGGCAGCGCGCCAAAGTATCTTTACGGCTTGAACGCGGATGAACCCGTTACCGCCTATGGTGACTTGCTCGGGAAGATCGACGATCGCCATGTGTTGGTCCAGAGCTTTCCCTTCGCCTGGCCGCCCGGTAAGGATGGCATCCCCGAAGCCGTTAAAGTCAATATTTACAGCGGGCGCATCAGCCGCGAGGCACGTTCGGGTTTGCGGGGCGCAGGCTTTGTACCCGATGAGACAATGGCTCCGCGATTCGTGCAGGGCCTGAACGACGACAATGATCAGGTCTTCTCATACCGCCCTGCCGGCTCACGCGATTGGCAGGACGTTGAACTGCCTTTTGGTGAGCAGGTCATGGTGCGTGGTTTTGTACCCGGCGAGGACGCGATTTTTGTCATGGGGGCGATGGATGACGAAAAGGGCATCTGGGGATTGTACCGGTATGACCTAACGGCAAAGAAAGTCGAAAAGCTCTACGCCGCAGCTGACACTGACGTCGAGTGGGTGTATCTAGACGATGAAGAACAGCCCTATGGCGTGCAGATCAATCGCCATTACCGCGAGTTTGTGCCATTGGTGGCGGATCACCCGATGACTCAGGTTAAGTTGGCCCTGCAGAACAGCTTTCCCAGCCACAATGTCTCGCTTGTCTCTAAGACAGACGACAATCAACAGTTTGTCGTGAGACTCTCCGCGCCCGACGACCCGCCGAGCTTCTATCTTTACGAGAAAGAGTCGGGGTCATTCCGCTTTCTAATGCATATGTTCCCGCGGGTGGAAGGGACGCTGTTGGCAAAAACTGATGGCATTAGTTTTGCCGCCCGAGACGGCCAGGTCATCCACGGCTACCTTACGACACCGCCACGGGGTGAGGCGCCCTTCCCGCTCATCGTGATGCCCCATGGCGGCCCCCATGCCAGAGACAGCTGGGGGTACGACACGTATGTGCAAGCACTGGCAACCCGCGGCTACGCGGTGCTCCAAGTGAATTTTCGCGGTTCGACGGGGTTCGGTGAGGCCTTTAAGCAAGCCGGTTATGGCGAGTGGGGGCGTGTCACCCAGCACGACATTATCGACGGCACGCGGTGGGCCATTGCCGACGGTGTTGCTGATCCGGTTCGTATCGGTATTTATGGCGGCAGTTTTGGTGGCTACTCGGCATTCCAGGCGCCCCTCGTCCAGCCGGGATTATTCAAGGCGGCGATTGGTTACGTCGGCGTCTACGATCTCGACCTGCTCTATAACTCGGGGGATATCGCGACGACCCGATGGGGTGGCGCGTACCTCGACACGACCTTGCCCAGCGACCCCGAACAGAGAAAAGCACAAAGCCCCGCGCAACGCGCTGAGGAGTTCGACATACCCCTGTTTATTGTTCATGGTAAAGACGATTACCGAGCGGCTTTTGAGCACGCGGAAGTTATGCGTGATGCGTTGGAGGAAGCGGGCAAGCCTTACGACTGGTTGGTCAAAGACAAAGAAGAGCACGGCTTTTATACCCCTGAGAACACCGTTGAGCTCTTTACGCGGGTTCAGGGATTTTTTGATCAGCATCTCGTATTGACGGCACCGGCGCTCGAATAATGGCCTCGGATACGGTGTTAGAAGAACGGATAGCGGCGGGTTTCGCGTCGCTCTCGGGGGGACGCCCTCAGGAGGGGCTGACCGCGCTCGAGGGCGTTGATCGCGCTCAATATCCTCGCGCCAGCTTGCTTGCGGGCCATTGTTATAAGGCGTTGGGTGACCACGCGGCGGCGGAGCAGGCTTATCGCTTGCTGACAACCCATTCAGCGCGCAGTCACGCCGCCACCGGTTGGTGGAGCCTGGCTGGTCTCAAGACCGCGCCGTTTTCAGCGAGCGATGCCGCACAGTTAGACAAGCTGATTGCCGCATCCCAGGAAGATGGCTACCAAGGGCTGCTACATTTGGCCCGCGCGGAAATCTGGCATCAGGCGGGGTTGCCAGACATGGCGTTTGCGCACCTGAAAGCTGGCAATGACCTCATCGCTGCAGCCCGCCCGTTTCAGGGTGAGGCATTTCACGCTCTGGTGAATGAGTTGATCAGCATATCGGGCTGGCCATCTGTCCAGAGCGCCGAGGCGGGCCCTGCCCCGCTCTTTGTTATTGGCCAGCCTCGCTCCGGGACGACGTTGGTAGAGCAGATACTGGCATCACACCCGGATGTGGATGCGACCGATGAGCTCAGCTTTATGGGGCATTGCGGTGCAGACCTGCAGCGCGAGGGTGGCTACAAAGCCGGAATTGAGTCTCTGGCAGAGAGCCGTTGGGCCGAGTTTCGGCGCGACTATCTAAAGATCGTTGCGCCCTACCTCCACAAGCAAGGGAGCCATTTTGTTGACAAAACCCCGGAGAATTTTCTCCACGTTGCGTTGATTCTGAAAATCTTCCCCAACGCTCGCTTTATCCACGTTATCCGCGATCCACTCGATAACATTGTGTCGCAGTACCGGCACTTTTTTCCCGAGGGTCGCGAGTACAGCAACAGCCTCGAGGGGCTGCTGTTTTACTGGCAAGGGTACTTGATGCTCATGCGGCACTGGTCAGCGCTGTTCCCTGACAAGATCTATCACCTGCACTATGCGCAGCTCGCGACATCACCGGACACGGAGATCGCGCAGTTGTTGTCATTTTCAGGCTTGTCCAGTGCGCCGGAATGCTACCGACCACACGAGACACAGCGTGTGGTTATGACACCCAGCGCTGCGCAAGTACGCCAGCCCATCAATAAGGCGGGCATCGATAGCGGGTTGATCTACGGCGGTGTGATGGGCGATTGGCTAAAGGATATTGGCAAGCTAAAGGAAGTCAGCACGCAACTTTTCGGCAAGGGCTAACTAGCGCTCCTTCACTTTGATACGCACGCCCTTTTCCGTCACCAGAAAGATCGATCCGAACATGCCGTCTTCAATGCTGACGCGCTCACCTGCTTTAATCGTCAAATTGTTATCGGCCGTCTTCTTGAACAAGCGACCGTCCTCCGCCACGAAGATCGTGTCGCGGCGAGCGGTATACAGGACGTCTTTGATCACAAAAGTGATTTGTTCCGGTACCTGCTCGATAATCTCGGGCGCCTGCTCTTCGCCAAAGACAATCGCCGCCACCTCCGCATTGCGCTGCTCTTGGCGCTGCTCACTGGAGCCTACTTGTGGTTTTTCCAGTGATGCCTTGATCGCCGTCGCTGCGTTGTCGTAACAGGCGAGACGCTCGCCATCATCGGCAATATCCGCGCACTCCATAAAGGATTGGGCGCTGCTCGTGGCAGTGATGAACACACCACAAAAAAAACAGATCAGGCGCAAGCGGTAACGGTCCATCCTATGATGCCTTCCTTATCAGTGAGTTCTTGGGTCTCAATGGCTGACCAGCCCATTGTAGCCATATCTTGTGCCAGTGATGCGATGTCGTCCGCACTTTTGGCAACGGATAGCATCTGCCGGTGGCGCTCCCTTGCTGCCAAAGCCTCTTCCCCAAGCTCAGAGACAAAGCGCGCCCTAACCTCCGCGGGCTGGCCAAGTAGTTTAAAAAAGCGCAGCGCGGCCAATACGTGATCCGCCATGAAAGCATTGCCAGTTTCTAGCGTAGCGCCGCTGATGTATTTGTTGCCCATACCATTCATAAACTTGCGCGCTTGCTCTGCTTCCGCATCGGCTTTGAGACCGGCGACATTGCCTTTTTCAATCAGGGTCTGATGAATGGTCAGTAGCGCGCTTTGAATCAGTGTGATGTCTTTCTCGTGGTATTCGCCAACGGCGCGTTGCGACATCTGCGCGACAACGGATTGCTGGTGATGCATCAGTGCAAACAGCTTGCCACCGGCGGCCATTCTGCCAAGTAACCCAGGTAGCGTTTCCTCGAGCCGGCTATACTCCATGCCGTAGATCGACAGGCAGACATCGATATTTTTTACGGCATCAGGCAGAGTCTCTACGGGGGTCTCACCCACAAGCGTCACCGTGGATGCTGACTTCTGCACGGTTTCCTTGAGCACTTCAGGTAGCGCCACGGTGGCGGCATCAACGCCAACATAGTCAAACGGCCTGTCCAGGGAAAACAAAAAAGGGAGTAGTGATCCGTTACCGCAGCACAGCTCCAGTGCGGACAGCGGATCAGTGCTTAACGGGAATTGAGCCGCCAAGCCATCCAGCCAAGCTTTAACGGGCCCGGCGTAGCCTTGTTCAAAGTAGTCGCCAAAGGTGGTGCTGTGCCCTTGGCGCCAGAATCGACTCCACGCGTCCATGAATTAGTACTCGTTTGTTCGCGGCCAGCTTACCGCACATCAAATAATTGTTGGGGAATCATCAAAAAAAAGGCCCGCTATTGCGGGCCTTTTCGGTTGAGGTGAGTGCCATCAGAACTCGATGGTGTACTCCGCGTAGTAAACGCGACCGACTTTCGGGTACTGGTACTCGTCAACTTCGGTGCCGAAATCGTTGAGCAGCGGGTCTTCGTCGGTGAGGTTGTTCGCGCCCAGGGTGATTTGACCCCAAGAGCCGAAGTTATAACCGACTGAAGCGTTCCACATATCCCACGAATCGTAGGAATCATCGCTGGATCGAGACTCTGATTCACCAATGTAATCCCACGCGACGTTCGCGAAGAAGTTATTCCAGGTCCAGCTCGCTTGCGCGTTTGATCGCCACTCGGGGAACCCAAGGGTGCCCGTAACGTCGATCAAATTGCCGTTACCGTAGACTTCTTCGGTCTCATACTTGAGGTACTTGGTACCCGTGTAGCGGAGACTGAACATACCGAAGGCAGTGTCGATGGTGCCAGCAAGACCCAGGTCAAGCGCTTCGCGCTTTTGCTTGATGTCGCCGTTGACGAAGCCCGCATCAATACGAACCACGGCACCGTTGGCGCTTCGCTGCACGTACTCGCTACCTGCTCCGCCAGAGTTGCGCGAGGAGAAGTCCTGGTTTAGCAGGTCCTGTGCCGACACGTAGTCGATGGTGTTATCCAGCTCAAGGCTGATCCATGTTGCGCTGGCTTTCCAGCTCATCATGTCACCTTCCCAGAAGTCCCAGTCGACACCGAACGACAGCGATTCGGACTCTTCTGCGTCGAGGTTCGGGTTAGAACCAATGTAGGTGTCAAACTGGCGGCCCGGACAGGGGTCTTGGCCATTCTGCTGACAACCCCAGAAGTCCGTGCCCGAAGAGGCAGAGAACGAGGTCGCACCGTAGAGGTCTGACAGGTCGGGAGCGCGGAAGCCCTCACCCCATGACGCGCGGAAACGCAACTGCTCGTATCCGGGAATCGCCATGTTGATACCTACGCGCGGCGACGTGGCATTACCGAAGTCGGAGTAATCATCCGCACGGAATGCCGCTGACAGCTCCATCCACTCAAAGATCGGGAATACACCCTCGATCATATAAGCGGTCACGTCGCGATAGCCCGCTGCTGAGTTACCGGCAGAACCCCCGACCAGACCCGCTTCAGACTGGGCATCTACCAGTGCAGAGTACTTGATCTCGTAGTACTCGGCGCCGAGGTAGATCGCGGCAGTCCCGCCGGCCATATCGAACATGTCCCACTGCACACCGCCTGACCAACGCGTTAGCGTTTGGCGGTCGTCGTTGTGAGCAGTGACCTTCAAGTTGGCAACGAACTGATCAAAGTCATCAATGCCGTAGGCCACGTTGTACGCCAGGCCGCCGTAGCTCAGGTAGTACATACCGACTGAGGAAGAACGGTACTCCGAATGTGAGTAGTTCATGTCAACTTTGACGTTGTCAGACACTTCCCAGTTCAAGCCGGTGTTAATGTCGATCAGCGTATCGTTAACGATGTTGTCCCGCGTGCCTACGTCAGTCCATCGGAAGTAACCGAAGGTCGCACCGACGTCATTTCTGGGGTCGCCAGGAATGGTTGGGCCAGGTGCCGCAGGCGGTGCATAACGGCCAAAAGACTCGTTATCCGAGATGATGACATCGGCGTAAACATCGAGGCTGTCGTTAATCTCGTACTCGGCAGACACCCACGTGTTCAGGCGCTCTAGGCCTGCGCGGTTGGCTGACACCAACGCGAACGCGTAACCGCAGTAGTAGCCCGTATCGGGGCCGAATACGAGGTCAGATCGCATTTTGCCGACAAAGCCGGTGCCACTGGGATCGTCCTGACAGTTTGCGCCGGGGTACACCAGCCAGGTGGTGGGGTCGTTCTTGTCAAACGGCGCCCCTGTGT
>Ga0255776_10000884_pt1 | contig 34617 bp, 52 predicted proteins | sample 071ome_19_FD_179974 | JGI IMG/M metagenome (GOLD analysis project Ga0255776, IMG submission 179974) | Coastal salt marsh microbial communities from the Groves Creek Marsh, Skidaway Island, Georgia - 071413AT metaG (version 2) | ecosystem: Environmental > Aquatic > Marine > Intertidal zone >... | reverse complement strand
GATCTCGTACCACGTGTCGAACGAACTCCAATGTCCTTGGCACCGCAAGGGCTCGACCAAGCACAAAGGCAACTTTGGACTCATGGGAGAATGCCTGGACTGCATGGAGGAGCTGCAGAAGAATCGCTGCACCGTCGATGTCACGAACTTCGACTTCAAGTGGTACTGGCAGGTGCGTCGCTTCTGGGAACAGGTTGATATCCGTGGAGAAGACGAGTGCTGGACTTGGTTAGGCGCCACTCGGAAAAACAACACCGAATCGATCGCCTACTTCCCCTCCCCGTTCCACAGCGGCAAAACTCAGTCTGCCTCCAGGGTTGCATTCTGGTTGAGCCGTGGCTACACAGGAAAGTACAGGATTTTCAGCAAAAAGGAATGTTCGGCGTTCTGCTGTAACCCAAAACACCTTACAATTAGGGAACTCAAAAATTTTCCTGAGCCGTCAGGAATCGAGACGATTAAGCTGACCCATGACAACATCTTCGAGCACACAAGAAAAGCCTACACAGAAGAAGAGTCAGGTATTACCGAGTAACTACCACCTTCCCACTCGTCAGTACGTTGCCTTCATCAGCTACGGCGGCAACAACGAGTGGAGTGAATACTTCGATACAGAGGAGGAAGCCCTGCTCGAGCTTCGTTGCATGGAAAAGCGTTGCAGCTTTGAAATGATTGAGACAATGGAAGGAGAAGGGTATTTTCCTGAGCGAGCTATAATTATTGAAGAAAAGTATCAAAAATCCGGCAGGACTAACGGTCTTTACACCGGGTTAAATATTGCAAATGGCTCGGTTCCTGACGACAATACCGACTAACTTAGGTTTTTACAACCTGGGAACTGTAGAGGCATACCCAACAGGAGGCTCAGGACCAACAGCTTATGGACCAACTTCATACTTTGGTTCTGACCCACTTCCCGTTACTTCTGGTGACTCCCTCTACAATCCTATTGATCTTGGCAACTTCTCTTCTGTATTTAAATCGCTCACGCTGACGAACAGCCACGGTGGACTGTCGCGGCGTCAATCTACATTTTACAAACTAAAACTTACAAAAGCTAGGAGCATTCAGTTTTCTCAGCTGAATAGTCCAACGTCGTTAACTGCCAATACCAATAAAAATACCCTCCTGTCCTTCTATCGTTTAACGGAAGATGGGAGACGCATTGAGCTGCCAATTAACGACTCTGGCTACGTTTATTCAGAGGGCGCGATTGACTATGCAGACGAGACCATCTTTACCGCTGACTATCCCAACGTCAAGCTTGGGCCAGGTTCATACCTCTTCCTGATCACCAACGATATTAAATTTCTCGAGACGACTTACTCCTTCTCAATCAATGTCGCGATCACCGACTGGGGATTGGTTACTGAGTCGGTAGAAGACGCACTTGATTTCGGTTTAGTGACCGTGGGAGAAACAGACCTAATTGATTTCGGTTCTATACGAAATTAATTACCAGACTGTTAAGCTATTGACAGCGCGTCAATAACCGTGAAAGTTATTACCCTTCACGAACTCGAAGAGCGGTTCTACCAAGTCCTCGATGAAGTCGGAGATGAAGGACAGACTTACCTGATCAAGACTGATCGTGGCAATGTGGTGCTGATGCCAGTAAACGAATACGACACCTTGACCACAATCTATGAAGAGTGGTTAAACGAGACAGGGACCCGAGATTATTAAGGTCTGAAAGAGATCAGCGCCTTGTCTTATCCGCTTTTCGAAAAGCGTCACTTTCAAAGAAGGCAAGAAATTCTCTAGCCTGCAGCTGTCTTTTCTCGTCATCAGTCAAAGGCACCTCTTCACGGACACGCTGAGTGGTACCAGGGGTGATGGTTGTTTGCACTCCCGGCTGCGCACGCTTAGTAGCACTTAAAAAAGTCTCACCGGCCCTACGCTCGAGCGGAGGCTGGACGATTGAATGCTCTTGTTTCTCTGGAACTACTACCTCACGTTCAACTACTTTCGTCGGCTGTTTAGCCTCTTGTTGACTTTGTCCCATTTAGTACCTCACGCGATAATCTAAGCCTTGGGCATGGCTTCTGGAATCGTCTTCTTGGCCCAAGAAGGTTCTTCAGAGATCGTGGGTTTCGGTTTCTGACCGATTTTACCTAAAGCTAAAAGATATTCTTTCTGCGCGTCGCTGACCTGCTGCGCAGCAGCCGCTTGAACTGGTTCATAGATGCCAGTTTTGCCCGTCAGAGATTCAATGTATTTATCGCCCCCAGGTAGTGAAGACAGATAGCCAGCCGCTTCTGTAACTCGGCGACCTGCCGTGCGAGCACCAATCTCTGCTGGCGTGCCGACCTCTAAGTAGCGCTGTTCTTGGATCTTACCGGTTTCTTCCTCGATCCGTTTCATGGACTCTGCCGCCGCCTTGTAGCTTTGGAGAGGCACCACAGATTGATAAGTCGTCGGCGCAGTGGGCGCAGGCATTAGAACTTGAGGAGCCGGTGCGGGCTTACTGCCACCCATAGCACTACTTCATTTTTACTTCTATAGTGATTCTATCGGTGACAAACCCGTACAAATTTTGAGCTCCCCAAACACCCAAAGGGCCGAGGATCAAAATCAGCAGGAGCTCAGCATAAGTGATCGGCCTGCGCATAAAGACAAATACCCATTCATTGAAGAGTTTAGCGAATTTATCTCTTCCGTACCAATAGAGTCCCTGAAATACAAACTGATGACCCAGCAACAGCGATCAATCGCTGAGGCGTTCTGGGCAGCAGAGAACTATGGCGGCGACATCAAAAAGTGCGAGAAACGCCTGGAGGAGATTTACGGCAAGGATTGGTACACCGTCACCAAACTGAGCGATCACATGGCTGAAAAACGGGAATACTACGAATACGTGCTTATTCTCGAGCACCAGAGGCAGTGGGAAAATTCCAAAAATGCGTTAACTTAATAGAAATTAAGTTATGTGATGACAGAAACTAAGGACTGGTTGGAGGCCCTAGAAACCACCGACTTCGAACCATTGCCAGGAACTGTCAATACCTACCAGAGCTACCGTTTCGTCGATCTCGATATAAATACAGTCACCGTTGACAACTACCAGGATCTCCTGGTCCCTTCCCTCGCAAAGCAAGTGGGAATTTTTCTGCCGCCATCAGGCAGTTTTGAGACACCAGACCTCAGGCGTTATTTAGAACTGGTCTGCAGCTACGAAACCAGCACTACGGACCTCATGATGGGTCTCTCACTCGCTGATCAGATCCGACTTACCTTTAGCGATATGCGGACTAGCACCATCTGTGACCGCTACCCAGAGATCGGACTAGCAGAAAAACGTCGCTACCGTTGTGTCGCCGAATATCTCATCCGCCAGGGAGAACTGACCAAGCTTCGTGATGAAAACGGCAAGCTGATCAAAAAAATCGGCAACATGCAGAAAGCTGTCGTCCTCTATAAACCCCTGCCTAAGCTGCTAGAAACATTAAAGCGGTCTGGACTGGGGCACATGATAAAACTCAACCAACAATCTGAAAACACCACAGTAAACTGAACCAAAAGGAAGGACCATGAACGAACGTCGTAAAAAAATGCTGAGTCGACTGCACCTCAGCAATCCGTCTGAAACCGAGCAGGCGATGGTGAAGCTGACGATTGAACGTATTTGCGCAGATATGTGCGAGTACTACCGGAGCTTCCACAGCATGGAAGGACCCGGCGCCATGGTCTACGTTCCGGAAGCAGCAGAGAAAGAAAGCATGTTCTACCTGCCTCTCGAGGCCTTAATGAATGCGCTTAACGACTTCAATGGTCGAGGTATGGAAGGCCCTGCTGAGGTGATGCAGAAGGCAATTGCCCGCGCCGAGATGGTCGATCCCACCAAAGAGTCTCTTTTTATCGTGCAAGACAAAGATCAGATGTCACTGATCCATTACAAGCACGACAACCAAGAAGACGACTTCATGCGGATGTGAGACAAAAACGAAAACTTACGTGGGCCGATTACAAGTTCATTCTTGGTCGGATCAAGCATGTCACTCACGATTGGCTCACTCCAGTTGAATACCTCCCTTACATCGATGCCCTCCTGGGGGACATTGATCTTGACCCGTGCTCAACTCACCATGCAAATGCGGAGTTCCTAAGAGCCAAAAAGATCTATACAATCCAGGAAGATGGCCTCAACATCGAGGAACCTTGGACAGGAACAACCTATCTATTCCCTCCGACGTACGGACGCTGCTCTTTCAGCAAAAAGCGGGGCACGTGGAGGTGGAGCCTGAAAGCTGGGGCAGCGGCGAAAGCGCCTGCGGTGGTGTGGTTTCAGCGGCTAGTGAGGGAATGGAAGCTACGGAACATCCCTGAAGCGCTTTTCTATACGACCTACCCAGAAATGATGCGGATTTGCCCAGAGATGTGGGACTTTCCGGTCTGCATCCCAGAGCGTCGGGCTGATCTAGTACACGGCCAGAAGCTGTTTGTGCACCAAAAAGCGATTTACTGGGGCTATTTCATCTACTTGCCACCGCTGCAATTCGGTTTTGATCAGACCAAGAAGTTCGAGGAGATCTTCTCTCACCTAGGAAAAGTTATTTGCTAGGCCGGAACAAGTTACGGAAGCGGGTATTACCGTCAAACTGGAACCGATCTTCCTCGGCACGCTCATACTTCATATTTGGCTCGGCTTCAGCACGGCGTCGATCGATATATTGCTCTACAAACTGCTTACCCCTAGTATTATCTTGCGCCTGACCCATGCCTCGATAACGGCTATCGACGTTGTAATCCTGGCTGAGTTGTGGTTTCATAGATTAATTCTGACAGATCTCAACTGTGACACCGCTTTCGGACACTCAGTCCCAAATCACAATAGTTTGCGATGATATAAAAGAGTTACTTCTCGAAAAGAACCGTAAATATGGGGACTCTGCTCTTAATCCAAACCGAATTTTTTCTAAAGCAGATGCAGTCGAGCAAATTCTCGTTCGCATCGATGACAAGCTCAACCGTATCCAAAAAGGTGCAGGGCTTTTGGCGAATGATGAAGACGTGGTTAGTGACCTGATTGGTTACCTCGTTCTGCTCAAGATCGCTCTGAAACGTAGGCCCCACATCGACGAATAATGGATTACGAGGAATTTCTGCGCAATTACAGCCCAGAACTCCAATTAATGGACGCCCTGGACGCTCTCAATCACCTTTGTCCTGACGCGGCGGAGACGATAGACCGCCTGGTTTCTCGTTCCAATAACGAAAAAACCGCCTCAGAATCTCCCCAGACGGATCCAGATCCGCAAACTTCCGCTCCAGATACTCAATTGCCTTGATCTGGTTCGGAGCACCTGTGTAGGTCTCGGGCAAGTTCAGGAGGCACTGGCGAGCGTGACATTTGTGTGGTGTGAACGTAGGAATTTCCTTATCTGCGGCGTAATACAGGTCAAGCTCGGTCCGTCGCCGACTCACCATTCGGTCTCCACCAGAGAACCAAATCCTGTTGATGTAAGGGCTCCACTCACGGATGATCGCGGTTTTAGGGGCGTGACTGTTGATCAGCTCCAGTAAGCGGCAGTGTTTGAACGCTGGGAATCCAATGCTGTGGGCGAAACTCAGGACAGCTGCTTTACGGTTACGGTTCAACGGGACAAAGATGTACTCACCGATTCGTTGGGAGAAGGCTTTGAGGTCCTCTACCAGTTGATCCTCAATCTGCTGCCTTGTGCCGCGATCCATGCATCCCAGGTTTTTCAAGCGTCCCAGGCTTTTGCTTCCGTACCCGATCCTCCAGTCCAGCTCACCGTATTCCTTGTACGCAGCAAAACGCCCCATACCAAGATCGGTACGGGGCACGGTGTAACGCTTGATTAGGTCTATTCCTTTCTGAGTAAGGTAAGGATAATCCTTCCAGCTGGGTTCTTCCTTAGGGGACTTCAACAGAGCCGCCGTAGCTCACCTCAGAATAACCGTCCAGAGTCAGCAGGACAATGTAATCCTTGGTGGCATCAGTCACGGTCACGGCGCAACCGCCCTTACCTTTGCCGCTTTGAGCGATATTGGAGAACTTTGACCAGCCGCTGGGAGAAGAGCCAGCAGTGTAGTTGTCTTCCTGGAAGATCTCAACGGTGTTCACACCAGAAGAACGATCCAGCTTGACGATGATGTCGCCAGTGCTGCCAGGGTTGACTTTGAAAGCACGGATATTCAGGCCTTTATCACCAGCGGAAGAAGGACCCTCATAGGTCACTTCGCTGCCAGCGTCGACGCTGAAGGTATCGAGGGTACCGGTAATAGTGCGTGTTGGCATGATGCTTAAGAAACCTGCCCGAGCGTTGAGAAGTGGAAATTTACGTCGGCGTCAATGCCGTGATCTTTAAGGATTCCCAGGAACATCTGACGGTCCAGGGCTTTTTGGTGGAGCATCTCAATGAACGCCTCTTCCAACTCCTCTCGGTCCAGGTTCTGAATCGCTAGGGCGGCGGCGTGGATTGAGAACTCCACGTCCATTGGAAGATCTAGTGCATCCATGGTTGTTCTAAACCTTCTTAGTATCCTACCAGCGCTGAACTAAACGTCAATTGCAGGGATACTGGAGACCTTGCGGAGGAATGTACCGCTCATCAACCGCAAAATCCGGTGTGTCTTGGTTTGATAACTCAGGCCTACTTGCGACGAAGGTCTTTAAGAACTCGTCCGGTTGTGGCCCCTGGGAGTTGCCTTGCATTTTGGTCAAGTAAAACAGAGCTTAGGCTGTATATACCACCAAATACGACAGCAAACGTTAAGAATACTGCTTCCACTTGCGGTATTACTGATCGACCTATACATTTTACCTACTGTAAAGCCAAAATTATGACTGAAAGTATTCTCTTGCGGGAGTACATGAAATCCGCAGTTGGTGGTGTCAGCAAACAGCAGCTCCACAGGACATTCCGGGACATTCATGGCTGCACAGATGAAGAATTGGAGCAGATAGAAAAACTCTGCTCGTTCCGCGCAAAACCAGACAAGATTGACTATAAAAAGTTCTACCACATTCCTCTCACTCTGAAGGCTAAAAGAATTTTCTATCCTTTCACGCAGGTTTACACTCTGGATAACTTCTTGAGCAAGGGAGAATGTACAAATTTAATGGCACTGATTGACACGAATCTACGTCCGTCAACCGTTTCAGATGAGAAAGACACGTGCAAAGTCTCAAATTACCGCACCAGTAAAACCTCGGACCTCCACTACTTCCAAGATCCTTTCTTCCTTTCTATTGATCGGCGCATTTCTGAGTGGATGGGGCTACACCCATTCCTGGGAGAAACCATGCAGGCACAGCGATATGAGCCAGGGCAATACTACAAAGAGCATTGGGACTTCTTCACGCCGCACACCAAGGAATACAAGGTTTACTGCAGCTGGATGGGGCAGAGAACCTGGACCAGCATGATATATCTAAATGATGTAGAAGAAGGCGGTGAAACTTACTTTAAGCATCTAAATTTAAGAATTAAACCGAAACGTGGAATGCTGCTCGCTTGGAATAATCTCTATAAAAACGGGATACCAAACCTAAAGACAATGCATGAAGCGTGTCCACCAGTAAGCGGAAACAAATACGTGATTACCAAGTGGTGGCGCAGCTGGCAGTTGATCTAACTACCAAGCCTTGCAGCTCCAGTAGCCAGCGGTTAATTTGCTTTTCTTCTCGTCACAGTTGTGGCGGGCTCTGAAGTTCTTGCGAGCTTCAGGATTGTCGCGTCGAATCTCCATATTGGCGTCACCGAAACGGATGATCTTCTCTTCACCACCTTCGCAGGCTTTCACGACAGACTTCTTGCCGCCCTGCACGTCACGGCGAGGCTTATTGCACTTCATCCGTTCTTTAGCCAGTCGCTTAGCCTTCGCTCGATCAGCCATGATTAGACCCGGAGACGGCCACTTTCATAAGCCTCACGAATCGTAAGCGGAACAGCGCCAGTTAGAGCCTGATCGCCGACACCGGGAGTACGAGCAGCCTGCAGGTCAGCAATCTCTTTTTCTTTTTGTTGAGCAAAGAGCTCATCCACCTTGCCTTCAAGGAATTTCTTCGCTTCAGGTTGCGACCCAGCCGAGGTAGAAGTCATTACTGATATACGGTACGGCCTTCCCAGTGGAAGGTAATTTAATCGAGCAGGGTTTCTGCTCCATCCATTCAATTAGTTTATCAAATCTCTCCTTGGAGTAATGTTTATGGTCCTCCGTGTACCAATGCTCCAGCAGGCTAGAAGCCTTGGAGCGATTACAACTTGAGCAGGCACAGCACATATTCGACCGGACATTATGACCACCTTTATGCTTTGGCAGGATGTGGTCAATAGTCGCCGTGTCCGGCATCAATTGTTTATCGCAGTAGGCGCATTTCCATTCCCAGGCTTCGAAGATGTGCTCTCGGAATTTTCGACGGGCAAGTTTCGGAGTAAGAACAATTAAGTTCGCTAGAAGATCTTGCTCGGTGTGGAACATGGGCTGTCATGTATCCCTGACATAAACGTAAAGTGCATACATCTCTCTTTTGCGATAGATTGCTACAACGCCCGAGTAGCCCAGCGGAAGAGGCAAGCGACTTAAAATCGCTACAGCGTGGGTTCGAATCCCACCTCGGGTATTCAAAGATTTAGGTCGGATACATTCCCGCAGAACTAAATTCTGCAGTTGCAGTCAGAACAGGTAAAGGCCAGGAATAAACGGGCAAGAGAAAATAGACGCCAGTGGTATCAAGACCTGATGGCATCCAAATCCTGTGAGCGCTGCGGCGAAGACGATCCAATCACACTCGATTGGCACCACACAGATCCTCGGACCAAAGAGCACGCCGTTTCGAAGATGTGGAAGGAGCGCGGCAGACAAGCTATCCTGGACGAGATTGCTAAGTGCCAGTGCCTTTGCGCTAACTGCCATCGAAAGGTCCACCGGGACCTCCGCAATCAACAAAACACGCCGGATTAGCTCAGCGGATAGAGCAGCGCTTTTGTAAAGCGAAGGTCAACGGTTCAAATCCGTTATCCGGCTTACTCGATCACATCCGGTGTCTCATCAGCCGCAGGATCATATTCAGCTTCTTCTAGGAGTTTGAGGACGAAGTGGTACATGCGATCGCATACCCACTTCAGATCCTCATCGGGGACGTTGCAAATGATCGCATCCAGGTGAAGATCCCTGGTCGGACGCTTGTAATGCTCTCCGATTAATTCAAGAGCACGATATCGACCGCGATTTAAGTCCCCTAGCATCTCACTCCAGTGCGATGGCAGTTGCCACATCATCCTTGGTCTCCGGTGTCACCTTTGACTTAAGGATAGCCAAAATCTCCAGTGCACCTTGTACCTTCAGGTACCCTTCTTTGGTTGTAATCAGCGCACTTTCTGCCTGGCGGATGTCTTTCGCTAACGCTTCCAGCTGATCCCGGAGGCCAACTTCGAGCTCGTTAATCGAATCGATCATGATGGACAACTATTCAAAAGAAGTATAAGCACCTGAATATCAAAGCTCTTTGAAATCCAGCCAGCACCAGCCATCTGCCCCACCGCTGACAAACAATCGCGGGTTCATATACTTGAATTCGTACTTGGCATTCTTACCCGCTGTGGGACCGGTATTCGACCACGTGCCGTTGACCAGATCCAGCTTGCCGTAAGGGTCCTGGACTAGCCAATAATCTGGGCCATATCCAGTAATAACAATGAAGTGCCCACCGCCAGAAGGAGCAGTATAAGTTCCATGATGAAGAATACCGGCAGCAACAGGCTTTCCTTGATCGATTTGCTCTTTGATGTCATCTGCATCCGCTGTCTGAGTGAACTTAGCCTGCATACCCAGATCTTTCATCGCGAGATGGTGTGGTTTCCGATAAGTAGTATCACCGTATTTTTGAACCAGCTTCAGGTAATCAACGTCATCCTGGATGCTAGGAACGTCGAAATACCGCATGCACATTGCGATTGAGCTGCTCTGGCACTGGCGCCAGCCGTTAGGACCGTTGTCCTGCTGGTAGAAGTACGGGAAGTCCCGCAGCGAGCGTTCGCCTTTCGATTCGGCATAGACCTCGACGCCGATCTCCGTCAATAAACCGTCCCAATGGGCGTCATAGACCCACCACTTACCCATGCCGAAGCCGAGCTCCAGGTAGGTGTGTCCATCTTTTTTCTCCAAGACAGTGCACTTAGGAATCGTGCGGCCCTGGTAGACCTTTGCCTTCTCTTCGTTCGAGAGTGAGCTAGAGGAGCCGGTCGATTTTTTCAGCCAGGTCTGCTGCTTAGAGGTGATGTCAATCATTCCAGTTTTAGGGGTAGGGGCGTTTTGACAGAACAGATCGACTTCAGCCAGTCGACGGCGTGTGAGGCCTGCTAGAGGGCCATTAGCGCCTTTATTCCAGCGGGGGAGCTCTTCTTTTGCGACGGTGTTCGGATCCTGGCCAGCATTGAGCCGCTTTCGCAGCGTCGATTCATTGAGGGCGCCTGTGCCGACGTTGAATGCGAAGGACACCAAGGCATCGAACTGGTTCTGAGATAGCTCAACATCAATCGCCAGGTATACGGCCTTCTCAAACCGCTCCAGGTCCTTCTTGAGCAGCAGCTCGGCCTTCTGGGTCGTGGTACGCATCCCGAGCTCAACGTCCGGCCCTGTGTGGCCATAACCGATAGTCGGGACGTTGCTACTGCAAAGGTACGAATCCAAGCGCAATCCTTCGAAATTTTTAATTAAGTTAACACCCGCTTGAGATGTCTTCACTGCTAAATAAGCATCTCAATCTATCTTAATAGCGTCTACGGAGCCGGAGGAGGCCCAGGTTTTGAAGGCGGTTTACGTGCCTGTGGTGTATTGATACGCGGAGGCTGAGGCTTGCCTGAATCTTCTTTTCTGGTAATTCCATAAACCGCCAAAACACTCGTAACAAGCGAAGATATAAAGGCAGAATCAACTTTTGCATGCCCCATATAACTAGCAGTTAACATACCCAGCGCCCACGTCAAAACCCCTGCTGGAACAAGGGTTCCCAATAATTCTCTTAATGGCGTCCTGTGTTTTTTCACATTTACTTGCACTTTTAATATCATACTGCGCTGTAGAATTCAAGTACTGCGAATCGAATAACATGTGGCGTTTATTAGTCCTACTGCTCTTAACACCTGGCGCCGCTTTTGCGCAATCCGTGACGCCAAATTTTACTCAGGGGTCGATGACTTCAACGACAACGACGACTCAAACAATCAACGAAACGTTAAACATAAAGGTATATGGAGGCGCTTACTCGAGCGTCAATGCGAACAATCTGACTCCCAGCGGCTCTGTAGGCGCTTCAGGCACAACATATACAGTGACGGACACCACCAAGCCATACAGCCTAGAGGTGGTAACAAAAGCTGCAGGCGTAGTGGAAGAAACAGACATCACAAGGACGATTACAACAAACTCAGTTACAAACAGCTTGTCCGTGTTCTCGCAATAGTCTTCTGTCTTTGCCTACCCGCCAAAGCAGAGGGTGGAAGTACAACTGCTATTGCCAATCCAGTGGCTACATCTAGTGGTTCAGTTAGCAACCAAGCAGTACAAATTAACCAAGGTGGATATAGCCAACAAGGTTTCGGAAACGGCCATGCTTGTAACTCAAGCACGCTGGTATTTACTCCGTTCTACATGTCTAACGATGTCAATAATCACGACCCAGCTGCGTCTTATATTCGTAATCAGAACTTTGGAGCCCAAATAAGCTTTAGCGTGCCGTTGGATACCCAAATGGTGCGGCTTTGCAAAGAATTGGCGAAAAGAAAAATAGAAAAGGAGCGCTTGGATTACGAGCTGGTAAGAATATTAAAATGTGTAGAAATTAAAAAGGCAGGGTATACGATCCATCCCTCTTCACCTTATGCAGGCGTCTGTGCCGACGTAATTCCAATCGCTGCCGTCCAAAAGTAAGGGGCTTTTTATTCCGTATCTTATCAATCTTCTTTAGTAAATTACTAATAACAGGCTTAAACATTGAAACAAGCCTCTTAAATAAGGACGTAACAGTCAGAGTTGCTGTCACGCTAATCACAGAAGTTATCGCAGCAGCACTAACAATCTCAGCCCTAGGTACAGGAATTTGTATATCTGTTCCGGGTAAAGTAATTGTAGTGGATTCAGCTAATTGTGGAAGATCCGGTAAGACGGGCTTTTTATCAGGTGTTTGGTATAACGGCTCTGGGACTTTTGGCGCTGGTACCACTATGGGTGGCTTTACGGTTTCAGCAGGCTTCTTACCTTCCGCGTTATCCTCAGCTCCCAGCAGACGCACACGAATGCCGTCGTTAGACACACCTTCCGCAAACGGAAAAGTTAAAGGCGTATACGACGGAAGCTCAGCCTTAGGCAGCTCTAATACCGGAGCAGGTAGCTGCAGCGGTCCAGGGAGAAGAGGAGGAGTTAAAAGTGGTCTTTCTGGAAGCCTTAATGGTTCCATTTAGGACTACTTACTCAGGTTTCTCGGGCCAAACAGGATTTGCTGGATCAACCGTGTTAGCTGGCAGGTCACGTAATTCTTGGCGATAGGCCGCCATCTCGTCGCTCAAAGTCACGTCAGATAAAGCCAAATAATCCGTTTCTGCTAAAAGTTGATTGCGGCGTTCGCGTAATTTCGCCAGATCGTGAATAGGCTTAACGTCACGGGCATACGCTTCACGTTCAGCAATCTCCTCGGGAGTCAAGGCGATCACTTTACGCTCGCCTGTTTGCATGTTGATCTCAATGCGTTCCATCATCAATCCTCTAAAAGAATGTTAACTGAGCCTGCATCGAAGGTATCAGTGCCGTTCGTCGTGGTGAGACGAATGCCATCTAAAGCACCGGCCAATGTTATATCACCAGCTGTCGTTGCCGATGCAGTTGTGCTCTGTTTGATAAAGCCGGAACAGACCCAAAGGTTTGAACCCATGGTAGCTATTTGAAGTATACCAGAACGTACTTGACTGTTGGCAATGCAGCGGAAATTAAAGCCATCTGTAGCAGAGGTATGGGTAACCTGAGTCAAGCTTGCATTAAAACAGGTACTTAGATAACCAGTTGTGACCGCAACCCCGCCAACCATTAGTTGAACAATTAAATCAGATGTGCCACTCGTACTTACTCCCTCCCATAACAACGAAATACGACGCACATTTGCCCCGATGCTCGTGAAATCAATTGCAGTGCCAGAAGTTGTTGCCTGGGTTACACCGAGCGTATGACTGCTTGCATCTGCCCAGGTGGGAGCAGCGCCAGAACCTCCGCTAGTCAGAACTTGGCCGCTAGTACCGTAAGTAGCACCACCGATACCAATTTCACCAGTGGGGCCAAACCTGAAACGCTCAGTACCGTTAGTACTGACTGAAACTTCGTCGTTTGCAGGACTGAATAAGCCACTGTTCGGATCGAAAGTCAGGCTGGGAGTGCCAGCGGTCCCGGACGCTAAGTCAACTGATAAATCTGAAGCGAGCTTGGCAGTGGTTACAGTCCCATCGGAAGGAGTGCCGGTATTTAAAGGATCTCCTAGTAAAACGCCAAAGAAATCCAGTCCAGACGCGGGATTCGTTGTAAAAGTAATCGTATTTGTCGCTACTGTGTAGTCAACTCCAGGGTTCTGGATGACGCCACCCAGAGAAATCATTAATTGCTGTGCAGTTGCTGCGCTTACCGCTTCGTTACTTACAGTCAGATTAAAGGTAGCTGTAGCACCATTAAAGCTCCCTGATATATCATCTAACTTCCTGTATTGCCCAGCTTTCGGTTGAACGCCAATGTACGCCACAGTCTGTTAATCTCCTAATCTCAGTATTCTAATCTGAATCAACTAGCGGACTCAGGCCAGGGAGTGATAAAGGCCGCAGTGTTATCAACCAATGAACCGGTTGCTTGGTCGTAGACCTTGGGCGAAGCCTTCATCAAGCGCTCTAACTCGACGACACTGGTGCAGCTAGCAATTTCGGCCTCGCGGGAACCACAGGCAGCCCGCACAGCAGCGCGGTAATCAAGGACAGCTGTAGGGACCTCTTCTGTTGTCTCCATCTGACGAACGATGTACCAGTCAGTAGGAGCCAAGAGAATGCCTGCAGTTTGTTTTTGTTCAGTAATGAGCTGTGTCTTTAAGCCTGTATTGATGACTTGCTCACCATCAGAATCAACAATAGGATCGCCATTTTCGTCAACAGCAGGTTCATCCTCAAGTTGTTTGGGATTACCTTCGCTCCAGTAATAGCGTCCATCAACTGGCGTCGGATCTGGCACCCAAGTGATGCCAATGGCTGCCTTTTCGGCATCGGACGTTAAACGAAGCCAATTTGCAGGGTACTGGACATCATTTAACGTGAAAGAACGACCTACTGGAATTGTTTTGCCGTCAGCGACAAACATATCTAATCTCTTTTAGTACCAGTTTAGTTGACCTTATTTTAGATCCTAGCGGGCGGTAGCGGGCGAAACACCGGAGCCGCCGAATGGGTTTTCAGCGAATGCCATGTAGAGGATTGTTGTCCCATTTGCGTTAGCAGTCCCCGAAGCCGATCTGATTTTGAAGCCGTTGCTGAGCAAGTCCATCTCATTACTGGCTGATGTGTCTTCAGTCCCAGAAGTGTTGGGGTAGAGTTTAGAATCAGCTGTGTTGTAAGTATTGCGGCTAGAATCTAGAATTTGCCAGTTATTCGCTGCAGTGCTTTTAATCAACACCCACTTTGGTCTGAACCCGCAAAATATAAACGGGCCATCTGCATTTTGATTTCCGGTGTAGCTGCCTATGCGTGAATAATTTTCGACTTCGGCAAAGCAGTAGGAGATGTAATTCTGCGTATTGACATTAACATCTGATGACGTGCTTAATGAAAACGCAGAAGATGTTGGCGAAGTATTGTTCCACCATAGACTGCTAGTACCAGCAGAATTAGTACCATTTAGATAAAGGGATTTTGTGTTTCCCAGGCTGGCGTGATATACAACCCATTGAGCACTGCCGTCAGTTCTTGATTTAATAATAATCATCTTTGGAGCAACGCCCAAGCCATGCCCAACGGTGGCATTAGCGCCAGTTCCGGTATAACTAACAATCGAGAACCCAGCGGTGGGGTTGGCGCTTACCGTGCTAGCAATTGTCGGGTTAGTACCGTCAATTGAGCCTGCAGCGATGCTTGAGGTGCCGTTTGCTGCGAGCCAGTTCCAGGCGACGTAAGTATTCCCATTACTATTTAAACCGCCAGTTTGGTCTACCGCATTGACGGTGAAACCATCGGAATCAAATGAACCAAAATCAGTCGAAGTTACTTCACTCGCCGTTAAGTTTGATGAAAGATATTTGCCTGCTGTTCTAACTGAATCAGACAGAATATGGTCACCATTCGCACTTCGTCTTTTTACCCAGACAAAATTAGGAGCAAATCCGACGCCTGTAATTGCATTTGTTGCATTAGTACCCGTATAAAGCACCGTATTGAAATAATCCGACCCATCCGCAATGTCCGGCGCGGGCAGGTTGGCGGTGTTCAGTGCTTTGTAGCCGGTCGGTGGGGTGTAGGCAAAGTCGCGTTGTCCGAAGTTAAATATGCCTGAGCTAGAAGATCCGCCAGAGCCGTGACTCAGCAATGGTAAATACCTTTTACCTACGGTCAATTCGAGACCATTTGTGCCGCTTGCTGGTGCTGCGGAATTTTGCCAAGTATTGTTCTTCGCAAAGTAGATTTCTGGGGGGTTGGTATCTGCATCAACGGCAATACTGATTATATCGCCATTGGTGTAGGTAGAGAATCCGCTGGTCTGTGCAGCTGTCTCAATCTTGTACTCACCGTTCGGGAAGTAACAAGCAAACTCTGTATTGTCTCGAATTTGAAAATTTGAATCAGCCTGAATTACACCTGTGTCTTGATTCGAGTTGGAATCGTTCACGGTCATTTCCCAATACCACTTGCCGGAGATTGGGATCAAAAATGTACCTACCGCCTTTGCACCAGCAGCAGCGGTTAAATCAGCCTGCAAATTGCCATTGCTAAGAGTTCTTGTACCGGGTGAGTTTGCAGCCGAATTAAGAGTGCACCAGTTCGTCGTCGGCGTGTCGCTCATCACGTCCGTACCAGTGCCGGAGGGGGTGAAGTTATTGGCGGTCCAATCGTTGCTCAAGCCGCTGCTATCAGTGCCATCGCCGCTGGCAAACTTCAGATACCAAGACTGTCCGGTGTAGCTGCCTGCGTACTTGATGGGACGCCAAACGCCGTTGTTGTCGTATTCTCCAAAAGCAGTTGCATCGGTATAAGCGGTTCCATCAATAAAGTTGACTTCTGCTAAATATCCGTCGCCGGGGTCACTGGTCTGGACACTTTTGCCTATTGTGTGTGAACCGGTGTTGTTAATAGCAGCTTCAAAATTTTGAGCCAACGTGCTTCGGTTGGCAGTATTTATGTCAACAACTTTTTCATTGTTAATCCATACATTGCACCTATCGTCAACAGCCGACTGAGTGGTATCCAGCACGAACATTATGTGATACCAGGCAGAAGGGTCGCGCAGTTGCCTGTCGGACCTGTAGTAAAAAAGGTTGCTACCGCCCGGATCGGACGAATAGAACAAAATATAAAATGAACCGTCAGCATCAATAATTAGACCATCCTGATCTGACCCAGAGGGTTGCTGAGCAGCAAACACTGTGAAGTTACCAGTGCTGGCGCTTACGTCACTCCTTTTGAACCACCCACTCCACGTCCACGTCTTGCGATTTCCAGCACTACCGGGAGTCCGGTTCAGGTACGCCGAATCCGCCGAGTTAAACCGCAAGCTTTGCTCGATCTGATATGGACCCTGGTTCCCGCTAGCACCAGCTAGGACTGAAGCGTGTAAAAAAGACATTATCTTGTGTAGTTACCGGTCCAGACGCAATCGATTAAGTTTGCACCACGAATAATATAATCCACGCGATCCACCTGATTAGCCCCGGTGCTTAACGTTGGTACGGTACCGCCTGGGAAGCGGAATGCTGCGTTCCAAGTGATTGTGCGGCTGCCTGTACCGTCCTGAACGATGAAAATAGAACCACTCTGGCCAACAGTCTGGTTTGTAGGCTGTGCAAACGCCCGTGTCGCACCTGCCGTGTCGAGCGTGATCGTGAAATTATTCGAAGCAGATAAGTCAATCGCGACGGTTGCAGCGTCAGTCAACGTCGTGACTTCTGCAATCTGAGCAGCCGTAAACGTCTGAACATCTTCTAAGTTGGCGATCGTGCGAGCTACGCCATTAGAAGCTAAACCGACAACACCGGAACCGTTCCGGTACAAACCAGTGTCTGGGTCCGCTGAAAAAGTAATGCTAGGGGTGGCAGCTGAACCATCGGGAAACTGACCACCTGCATTTACATAGTCAGCGCCTGCGAGAATGACACCGAAGAAATCCTGACCTACACCAGGGGCAGAGCTAAAGACGATGTTACCACCGTTAAGTCTGAAACCTGATCCACCTGTGCTGTCAGGCTGCTGAATGACACCACCGACTGATATCAAACACTGTTGTTCGTTAAGCGGTAACGGTACTGGAGCAGCACCGTTTACTTCTAGAGCAAAAGAAGTTGTGGTGCCGTCAAAAGAGCCGCTGATATCATCGATATTTAAATATGAAGTAAAAGCAGCCTGAAGGTCGTTACCGATGTAACCCACGATTTACTCTCTTAGCTCTGTTATTAGTTATTCTAACTCGGTTGTATTAGGACCAGCAGTAGAAGGTTCAGTAGGCCAAACAACAGACTCAGGTCCAGTCGCCTCATAGGTTTGAGGCAGATCACGCAGAACCTGACGATAAGCGGCCCATGCTGCTTGATCGACTGTAGCTCCAGGGATCATGGTCCAGTCAGAAGCTTTGATAAGTTGATCACGCTTTTCACGGATAGAATCCCAATTGAGAGCGTTTTCAGCTGGAATGGTTACGTTACCCTCGGCCACCCACTCCAAGTAACGTTTGTAATCGTAATTGCTGTCGTCCATCGGGATGCATGCCCCGTCGGAAAGACGAATGACGCAAGTTGGCTCGGTGAAGCCAGCTAAGGGAGGAACAGGTGCAAATTTATAGGACATGATCAAAGCTCCGCGTTGATGATGATTTTATCTGTTGCAGCGTTACCTGTATACAAGAAGCAAGGGTTGTAAGTGGTGAAAACGGCAGATGACGTAAAAGCAGCAAGGATGGATCCAGTGCGCGTTGCATAGACATTGGTCCAGCTAGTCAAGGCAACGTTAAAGCCGGACCCGCTTACATAAATTGTTCCCTCATTAGTCAACGTAGGAATTGCTCTGAGGGGAGCTGGCATGGTAAACACCACCGACCCTGCGCTTGCGGTTGAGGTGTAACCAGTGGCGAACGCTGCAAACCCATTCGCAGCACCATCGCCTTCGTAAACCATGCAGTAACGCTGGCACCTCTGAAGCTCATCACCATAGCTTTTAACTTGGAAAGGCGTAGCCTCGGTTCCTTCTTCAAACTGAACACCAGTTATTTCCCATGTTGCAGAAGCAGTTGTTATAACCCCATTCTGCACGTGGCCGTAAGCAAAACCAGTGGTTGCGTAAGCTCCCCAGGAAGAGCTATCAGTGCTTGTCCAATCGGTTCCAGCGCATAGAATAAAATCAATTTCTAAACCGTTTCCGTTATCATCATTAATTACACCCGTCGTATCCGCAGGCACGGAGATTATCTTTTTTTCCCAAGTATTGGCAGAGTTGACCGTATAAGTAAGAGTGATATTACGACTTGCGTCTTCTCGATACAGGCAGAGGCCAAATGTGCCGGTTATAGAAGAACGCACCCAAAAAGAGAGCCTTGTCTCCTTAGCGTTGGCTGTACCGTACGCTAAACGTTGACAATCGTGGGCTTCAATTCGATACGTGAGATAGAGTAATTCATTAGCATCGACAGTTGTCTCAGCTGTCCCTGTCGTTAAAAGTAGACTGTTGGTAAAACCTGCGGGTGGTGTAGTACTGCTTTGTGAAAGAGTACCATCGAACTCATCAAGGTTGGCTGCAAGGTAACGGAATCGATCAACACAATATCCATCATTCACACCGTCGTGTGCAACGGTCAGAGAAGTACGTCTCTGGGCTACTCGCATCCCTCCATTCAGCACTAAATTGGCATCGGGGCCGACAACATCAAAAACGTTATCGGCCAAGCGTCCTGCATCAACATCTGTAAGTGCCACGTTTTATGCCTCCTATCAAGTCTGATCAAGGTAGCTCACAGCAATATCTAAGGCACTCGCAGTGTTAGAGCGTGCTCTGAGAATATCGCTGGATTCCATAATAATTTTACTGCCGCTGATAATCTCGAGAGAAGAACCAGCGGGGACAGGAGCGTTTCGAATCAAGAACACATCGTCGCCCGTGTTCGAGTCCAACTGAATATCTACGTTGGCACTCGAACCACTCTTGTTGGAGACCAGAATGCTTAGCAGAATGATCGTCGAAGAAGCGCTGGCTGTAAGAACCACCGCCGTCGCATCAGTGATAACAGCTGTGGTTAAATCGGCGTTGGTGTCGATCTTAAATGTATTTGCCATTTCAACTTAATGCGAGGATTAGGGCGAGTTGCGAGGTCGAATCAAAATTCCCACTCACAGTAAGATCTCCTGTGATCGAAACGTTACCAGGGATGGTAACAGCGCCAGATGTATCTATTGTAAGCCTAGCAACACCTCCGGTCACAAGCGCCAGTTGACCTACTGAGGGACTAATAAAACCTGTATTTTGACTGTTTGCAAACTTCAGGGCACAGCTTGAAAGTGAACCCGGCGCCAAGCTGGAGTTGCTGCCATCTTCTCGAAGTAGCGGAAAACCGCCGCTAGTAATCGCATCATGGATTACACAGGTTTGCTTGACGGTATCTACAGTGACTTCTCCAACAGCACCGATGAAACCACCTGTTTCTGCTGTTGTGCCCCGCCTAAATTGTACTTGGGTTGCCATGGTTCTATCCTAATGCAATTGCAATTGCGGTCGCAAAATCCTGTGTAGCCATTGTCCCTGTTTCATCAGGAACTGTGACCGTTCTATTTGCAGTTAGGGTATCAGTCGTAAATGTACTCGCAAAACTTGAAGTTCCTCCGCCCCTGCCTTGAATAACGATCCCGTCCTGTGTTGCAGCTTGACGGAAGGTCTGACCAGTCGCGTTAGTGAATGTGTTAGCACCTGTAAACGCGTTTGCAGTGCCTAGCAACGCTAATGTCCCGTTTTCATCAGGGACGGTCAGGGTGCGGGTTGTGCCAGTTGTGATGCCTGATGCGCTAAAGGCAATCTGTTTTGTATTGTCGGCTGTGTTCCTAACACGGAAACCGCCATCATTTGTAACGACTGCAGTAGAAGTAACTGATGTCAGGCCAGCCAGAGTTGTCGAGCTACTGCCAAGAGCGATACCGGTTGTACCAACCGTGATCGAGCTATTCGCTAATTGCGAATTGGGAATAGCGTTAGTACTGAACTCTCCGGTGGAACTGTTATAAGTAAGACCTGAACCAGTTGCAACACTGAGTGACTCAAGCAGAGCAACCGTACCACTCAAATTCGGAAGGTTGATTGCCCGGTCAGCATCGGGATTGATGACCGAGAGTGTAGTTTCATGTGCATCAGCACCGCTCCCCTCAAAGGTGATTCCACTGGAGTTGAGGAGGATGCTGTTTGCTGCGTCAGTTGCACCGATCGTGACCGCTGTACTGATGACCGAAGTCAGGCCATCCAGAGTTGTGGAGCTAGCGCCGAGAGCAATACTTGTTGTACCAACTGTGATCGTGCTGTTAGCCAGGTTGGCGTTGGCGATCGATGAGCCAGTAGAAAGGAGGGTTCCGCTGTTATCAGGTAAGTTCAGCGCCCGATCTGCTGTCGGATCAACAACATTGAGGGTTGTCTCAAAGTCGTTTGCTGTTGAACCTTCGAAGACAATACCAGTCGAATTGAGCAGAATGCTGTTAGCAGCATCAGCTGTACCAATCAGAACCGAAGTGCTACCGATGAGGTTGGTTGATGTAACCGAAGTTAAACCACCAAGCGTCGTTGAGGATGCACCAAGGGCAATCGCTGTGGTGCCGATGGTGATATCGTCGTTCGCTAATTGCGAATTGGGAATAGCATTGGTTCCGAATTCGCCGGACGTGCTGTTATAAGTTAATCCTGAGCCGGTTGCGACACTGAAGTGGGCACGGACTTCACTGGCAGAAGGACCAGTGTAAGTAATGACGCCGCTTGTACTGTTGTAACTAAGAGAACCGTCGCCACCAGAATCCGTAACAGATATCGCAGCACGCGCTCGCGCATTGGTGAAGTACTCATTAGTGCCTTCAGAAAGGTCAGATGTTGAGTTACCAGCAAAATCTAACTTGTCTGTAGGAGTGTTTACCTCCTGAAATAAGCCACTAACGAGACAAATAGCCTTCCTAGTTGCCATCTTGCATACCTACATGGCTCACTTTAGAGCACTAAGAATGAACCTTTTATAGAACCTATCCTACCAAGACTAAGGTTTTAAGCTAGCGTAATCGGCGGCTCTATTTGTATCATAAATTCAGATGTTGAGGCAGCTTCTCCTACCCTGGTTAGATGATGTCCTGCAGTCGTTGGCGGAGTCTTCGTAATTGCACCTGCCGTCGCGTTCGAAAGATAATATAAATCGCCAGCGTCGTATCCAGATCCAGCAAGCGTACCCACAATCAAAACGCGGACTTCTTCTCCGGCGAGTTTTGAAGTCTGCGCGAAACCAACAACTGTAGCTTTGTCTAGCGTGTCATTGGCAACGGCACGTCCTACCTTACCATCGCTGGACCGCGAATAAAGAGCTTCGCCTTGCGAAACGTCCTCAAATCCCTCTGCTAAAAAACCAGCCACAGCGTAGACAGTGCGTCCAGCCATTGTTGATTTCAAATCCAGTAAAACCTGTGTAAACCCTTCAGCATTAGGTGAATAGGGTTCGTAATTACTAACTCCGGCCATCAGCTTAGAAGAATTGGTGGCTCAATCTGAATACTGAAGGATGTCGTTGTGGCACCTTCTCCAACACGCGTGACAAAGTGACCTGCAGAAGTAGGAGGTGAGAGGGAGATTTCACCAGCTGTGGTGCTTAAGAAGTAAATGTCACCAGGATCAATACCTGTTTGATCGTCTAAAAGACCTGCAACTAAAACTTTCACAGTGGTGCCAGAAGCTGCATCATCGTCTGCAAAACCAACGACAGTAGCCTCATCCAGAGTGCCATCAGCCTGCGCTAAGCCGACCTGACCATCACTTGCTCGCATAAACAAGGCGTCACCGTTACTAACCGCTTCAAAGGTGGTGGCGTCGAAACCAACCCTGGTCGGGGCAAACGCTGGGAACCCCTCTTTCATATCAATGATCGCGTCGACCAAGCCTCGGTAATTCGGCTCGTACGGCTGCCGAGTCATGGTGAACCCATTACCCTGCATCAGGTCAACGAGGACAGCTATAGCACCTTCTATATTCGGTTCGTAACCAGTAGCCATATGCGTGCACCTAGTATCTTTATTTTAAATTGTCAACTACCTTAGAATAAGAAAAACGGTAAGCATACAGTGACGCCTGAAACTTTGATGGCCGTCGTCAGCGCAGGTCTTGCTGCTTTCGCTGGTCTTGGTAAAGCTTTAGGTCGCTTCAATGAGAAGTTAGATATTCGCTTAAGGCGCATAGAGAATGATATCGATGAGCTACAAGACAACATGCTCAGAGACTATGTACTGAAGCAAGATTTCCTTAGAGAAATGCAATCAGTTCACCAAAAACTAGATAGAATTTGGGAGCACATGATTCAGGATCGAATCAAATAAGCACCCAGCTACCTGTTGTTCCGTTGTAGATATGTAGCCCAGGGACTGATTTGTCGTAGTGAAGTTGTCCATCTACTGGGTTAGAGGGGAACCCTGTGGTTGAGGTTGAGGCTACTGCGTTTACTGGCTGGAAGGACGTGCCATCAAATACTTTAAAAATGTTGGTGCTGCTTTTATCCAGCCAACTCTCTCCCTTGCATAAATTAGGATATCCTGAGGGCAGTACGTTCGGTGGTTCAGAACCAACATGTGTCGGGCCTACTTTAATCAAGCCCGGCGAGGCATTGCTATCTGCAAAATAAATTCCTGGCTCATTCGGGTTTAAGTTGACAGCAAATTCACCTTGACCAAGTCGATTAGGGAATACTCGATCGTATAAGAGCGTTGATCTTAACCTTAATATTTGCGTTGTCATCAGTTATTAATGTAAATTCCACAATCAATACTAGCAAACGGTGCCGAGGTACGGCTTCCATTCACATAGGTTCCACAATCTAACGCCTCTGCTTGAGATGTCACAGGTTCTCCGTTCCTGTATGTACCGCAATCAATCTCTGCAAATTGGAAATCTGCCGAGTAATCCGTCAAAGGCTGGTCCAGCATCCCGAACTTGGCATCATTCAACAGAAAAATAGGAATATTTAACAGTTTTTGCATCATGTACAGCTTGGTTGTTGTGCTGTTTTTGGTATTGCCATCACGATCTAGGTTGCCGTTCTCATCTCTCCTGATCGAATCCGTCATGAGCATGGTTGCAAGCTCAGGAGTGAAGTTACCGACCTGCACAGGCTGATTTCGATCACCAGTGATTGATATTGCACCCACCCAAGGCATTCCGTATCCCATCATCTTCATTCGATCTAACTGCTCTCGTGTTTTCTCAAATTCTTTATGGAAACGCACGTAAAACTTCTCTAAAGCAGCTCCAACAGGCTGGTCATTTGGCTCATATAACCAAGCTTTAACATATTCGTGGTTTTTCAGGTTGTTTACCGTGCAATATCCGCTCGTAGTGAGGTTTACAGGCGCAATTACTAGAAAATTATCGGCATCAATCACTTCAGAAATAATAAACTCACCGCTGGTAACGTTTCCACTAGTGATATCCAGTTGAACGCGTGTATTTTGTCCTAAACCATGCCCTGGAGCATTAATCGAGATGTTTGGACCGCCGTCCTGGATGTATTTTGCCGTAATAGCGATCGGATCATTACCTTCGTCATGTACAATCGAAAACATGGCTGCATAAATGTGTTTGCACCAGCGGATTTGGTAGTATTTGAGATTGTTGTACGAATATTCGGCTCCATCTTGGTATGTAGGAGGCTGATAAAAATTATTGACGTTTACAAACTTCATCGAGGAAAAGGTACCGACATCATCTGTCGTATTGACCGTTGTTCCAGTACGATCAATACGTGAACCAGGCTGAAGAGAGCCAAGAGGTGTCGAAGGGAAGCGTCTTTTCGTCGCTTCTGAGCTCACGTCCAAATTCTCACGCCTCATGAAATCAGCGCAGGTGCATTGATACCTAATCTCCGTTGTCAGGTAACGACCAGGAATAAAACCCCTATGAGCAGGGACAACAATTGATGAACGTGCATTAACTTCTGTTGATCCGTAACTATCGTCGCGTTGGAAAAGGATCTCATTGGTATCTGCATCGGTTCCAGTAACCGTGTAGCCGACATAGTCCAGATAATCGTATCCGCGTAAGCGTCTATTTAAGATAAGAGTGCCAGCGGTTATGCCAACCTCATAGTTCTGCACGGTAAAACGGTTCTCATCAAGGACACTGACTTCAAAAAGACCACTCTGTGCTTGACCACTAAGAACAGCTAATAAAACCTCAGTTCCAGTCGACAATCCATGCTCCGCAGAGCAAGTTACGGTCACGGTGGTTCCTGCGTCACGTTCATACGTACAGAAAATGCCTGGATCACGTTCGATAACACGGTCAGCAAGGCGTTCACCAGCAAAAAAGTTAACAGGAGTTGGGATAAAGCGTATTTTTACACGCTGCTCTACCCAATCTGGGCTCTCAAAAGAGGAAATCTTCTGTGAAGTAGCGTTTCCAGACGTAGTGAGACTGGCCCCGGCAACTGCTGTGAAGGTATCTGCATTTAAAACAGTAACTTGTAACGTTTCGGACAACGCTGCGCCGCTGTTTATTTTGATATAGACGTTATCTCCAGTTTTAAATCCGTGATTTGAGGCTGAAACCGTCAACAAGGTCCCATTTTGTAAATAAGTTGAGCTTTTACCGCCTTCTAGATATCTAACTGCATCGATAGGCAGTCCAAAACTGTAAAAATTGAAGCTATTCGTATCGCGAACACCGACCATGTGCTCGCCAATGTCTACATCACTGCTTGGAAACGTAAATAAACGCGCTGGAATGAAAACATTCGGGAACTGCTGGAACGCGCAGTACATCCGAAAGTCACCACGAGAGTTTCTGCCCGTAGCTTTGGAACCAAAGACAGTCTGGGTTAACGTATAAAGCTCGTAACCACGCCGCCAACGAGCCCATAGAGATTCCTGGTTGTAATAGCGAATCTCACTATCGATAGATTTATCGGCAGGCGTGAAGTCAAACGGATTTCCGTTACTCTTCTGAAATGAACGCGACTGTTTATCAATCGCGTCACTGAACCCGCCGATAAGATTTTTATCGAATTTGCCGCCAAATGTATTTTTGTTTTGCGGCATGATTCAAATCAATAGTATCCGCCCTGGACGTTAACGTAGAAGCCGTTGGTAAGTGCTGTCGTTCCGCTAACGGCAGCGTAGAGTGCTTGACCGCGCTGAAGAATAAGTCCACGTGTCTTCGGGGACACGTTGCTATTCTGACTGGTGAAGTTTGAACCAGCCTGAACGACCGGGTGGTTGATCAAAGGCAGGACACCTTCTTCAGTCAAGCTGAAGCTCTGCTTACCTGGAACCGCAGAAATAGATGCAACAAACAGCGGCTCAAATTGGGTGAGAGCCGTCAACGTGCCTGTATTGACTAAATAGAAACAAATATCAATAGGAGCCTGGTAAGAAACATCTCCTGTAGTGACTACGTCAACTTCAGAAGAGCCAGTAAATGTAGTTGGCGTAACCGCACTAATTGTGATTGTTTCGTTGGTTAGACCAGGAGAACCAGTGGTGTAAGTGACATAGGCTTGCTCACCAACTTGCAAGTTGTGACCGGTGGATGTAACGGTTACATTGGAAGCCGTGACGTTAGAAGCAGTAAGAGCAGTGGGGTTAAACGTCGAAGCATCGATTTGCTGATCAGGGAAAGTAGTACCGTTGATCGCTGCTGGTGTAGTACCAGTAATAGTCGTGGAGGCAACCGTCTGTGAAACACTCACGGTATAAGTACCCGCACCACCTGTGCCTGTACCAAGACCAGTAATCGTCGTGCCGTAAGTAACGCCAGAACCGGTGAGAACCATGCCCACTGTAAATGTGCCAGTAACGGTGCCACCAACAGTCAAGGTTGTGCCAGAGATGCTAGAAGCGTCGCCAGAACCCTGGGCAAAGTTCTGAGATGTGCTGACTGTGTAGGTACCTGCGCCACCTGTAGTCGCTGAGCTGATCGTTGTGCTTGCAACAGTCTGCGAGTTGTTAACGGTATAAGTGCCTGCGCCTCCTGTACCGGTTAGCGTGCCTGTAATAACAGTGCCTGCGGTTACGCCTGCACCAGAGATTGCTTGGCCAACTGCAAAGGTGCCAGTGACCGTGCCGCCGATAGTTAGAGTAGTACCGGCGATGCTTCCAGCGCTGCTAGAACCTGTTCCGAACGCAGTGATGACTGTGCCCGCTGTGACACCAGCGCCGGTAAGCGTCATGCCGACAGCAAACGAGCCTGATGTAGCACCACCGATAAGAAGTTGAGTACCTGTGATGCTCGATTGTGAAGACGTTGCGTTAGTGATTGCTAAGGCAGAAGTATTAATTGCCGTGGTGGCAACCGTCTGAGAAGCGCTAACTGTGTAAGTACCAGCGCCGCCTGTTCCTGTCAGCAGTGCGGTGATGATGGTACCCGCAACGACACCGGTACCGTTAATTGCTTGACCAACCGCAAAATTACCTGTTACAGACCCACCAACCGTAAGGGTTGTGCCAGAAATGCTTGACGAGCTGGAAGTACCTGCTTGGAATGTTGTAAATGCAGGGCTGATTGTGTAGGTACCAGCACCACCTGTACCACTTCCTAATGCAGTGATTTGAGTGTTCGCAGGAATATAATTACCAGTCAAAATCTGATTGACTGCAAAACTTCCTGTTATCGAGCCTCCAATGGTCAAAGTTGTTCCAGAAATGCTCGATGCAGTCGATGTACCAGAACTCAAAGCAGGACCCGACGGCGAAACCGTGTAAGTGCCTGCACCACCTGTACCGGTGCCTAAACCGATGATCTTGGTGCCTGCCGTGATGCCAGTACCAGAGATAACCTGGCCAACGGCAAAGGTTCCCGTGATCGTGCCACCGACGGTTAAGAGGCTGCCGTTCACTGTTGCCGTAGATGCGGTAGCAGCAGTTGTTGTACCTGCTAACAGCGTGGTGGCATAAGTTGCAGTAACTGCTGATTTAGCGCCGATGAAATTGTTAACAAGTTGGCTATACCGAATCCAAATCTCATCGATATATGCCCCACTGATTGATGTATCCGTTAAAGAGGAATCAACATCAAAGACTTTGGTCGCGTTGCCAATCGCCGAAGGCACCAAGCTCGTCGCAAAAGGCTGTCCAGAAGCAGTAGTAAGAAGAGTACTGGACGTTGCCGGACGGTCAACGAGCAGGGGCTGTTTGTTTGTAGAGGTAGAGCTCATTTGTCCGCAGTGAGTTGCTTGGTGGCGTTACGTAGCTTGTTGAGTTTTTTATAGCGCAGCCACATCTTCATGTACTGCAGCTCAGCTGGCGTATAAAGCTCAGGTTGCTTTAGCGCCTTTTTTACCAGCTTCTTCCTGCTTGTCATTTTTACGCCGGTTATTCTTGCTCTCTATTCTAATGCGTGCCTTTTCTACAGCCTCTTTACGTTTCTTTTTATCTGACTCTTTTTTGCTACTAGGCTCTGATTCGGAACCGCGATCTTCCTGCTTCTTCTTAAAGTGAGCCAGAAGTTCTGGCGGCATTTTCTTGGGGTTCGCCATCTTAAGAAACTAACTGACCTCCGAAAGGAGCATTGGAGCTAGCTTGGTACTGAGAACGTCGTTCTTTGGGAGCGGGTGCCAGGCCACCAACACCATAACCCGACTCCTCACCTTGTTCACCTGGAGCCATGCTGTCATTGAAAGCTTGATTAAACATTTGCATCGCTTCACCAGCCATACGAGATGTCGAAACTTTAGGCATAGCACTGACATCAGCGACACCTCTTTCTGAAGCATCACGTCTACCGAAAAGCTCATTCCCGAGACTCCGTGTCTCCTTTAAAAATCCACCCTGTCTTAATGTTCTGCTGGGAGTAGACGACTCTGCAGGTTCATCATTCCTCGGTGCTGCGCCGAATGCTGAGGATCCTCCAAAATAACCACGATTAGCGCCGTAATCAGATTCAGAGTCTGACGGACGATAGTAAGAAGGAGAAGAGGGTTTAGAAGCAGACGCGAACCCACCACCGCTGCTAAAACTTCCTGCACTCCTGTCTTTAGTCTGTCCCATCTTTAACCAGGAATTTCGAAATAATTAAAGGCTTCCACGTCAGAAGCTGTTTCTGGATAAGGTGGCAAAGGACTGAACTTTGCTTCACCAAAAACCTGTCTTAGGTATAAGTCTAGCTGATCTCCAGCCTTACGCTGGCCTTTACCTGGGGACTCTCGCTCAGGCTGACGACCGACCGCATAAACCGCTCCCATATCGCCAACAAGAGTTTGAAATTTCTCTTGGCCAGTTGGCAGCGGTTGTTGGTAGGGACGTGTATCTCTGTTTATCCCCAGGGTATATCCCAATTTGGTTTTTGACTTAACCACGGCTTTGCTTCCTCTTTTCAGCTAAAGATACAGCGCGTCTTGCTTTCTTTGCTCGCTCAGTATTCTTCACGAACTGCTTACCCTTACGAGATTCACGTTTCTTCTTCTCATCAGTACGTTCACGTTCTTCAGGAGAAAGCTTTGCCCAAGCCTTCTCCGGAAGATAGCGTTCCGTACCCTTCTTGCCGGGTTCGATAGCCTTATCGGCAGCCATCAGGCAGCAGCGACTTGAAAGTTGACCGTCGGGGTGCCGCCGCTGGCAGAAACGAAGTTGGGGCGGATCCACTTGACCGGACGCCCTGAGACACTGAATACAGCTGGATCAGTTGTATTGATTGTTTGGTTACCGATGATCGGGGCAAAGACTGTCCCATCGAGGCTGCCGTCCAAGCGCACAGTGACAGTGTTGCCGCCAAGATTTCCAGCAACCACAATTAAAGTGTAATCCGTGGTGCGGAATCCGTCATTCGCCGCCACCTCCACCAAAGTCCCCAAACCAGGCGTGGTCAATTGGGGGCTGATGCTAATAAGCGTGTCCTGGAAATATGTTAATGACATGACAACGGGAAATCTATATACAGTTTAAATCAGTTCTTTTTCTCGTACTCATCTTTGGTCATCCACTTCTCTTTACCCCAGCGGGTCAAATCTTTCTGTTTCTCGGTTTTACCGCCTTTGTAGCCGCCGCCCTTCTCCTTATATGCTTTGGCCAGCATCTGAGCTTTACGAGCGCTCCACTCGCCCGATTTACCGCCCTTAGAGCCTGCTTTAATGCGGTTCTTCAGACGCTCACGTAATTCTGGCTTGGTATATGCCATTAGAACTGATTCTGAATAGGCCTCTTATTAAGAATAACAGGCGGAATGTTATCAGAATGCGAGCGTGAAACCTCACGCATGTAAGCAGGATTGTTTAGCTGGAAACGAGGATCGTTGCTTCCGTTATAGCCAACCACGTAAGAACAAGGATGGCTCTCATCTCGGCGCGTTTGATTAAATGGATCACTGAACCCGGCTGTAGTCAGCGTGTAATCGTTGTACATATTTTGATACGTCACCGGAAAACTTTGTGTATAGCCGGGCACAGAAGCGAATCTCATCAGCTCATGAAGGTAGGTTGCTGGAAAGCTTGTTTCAGCATTCCAACAGCATCAATAGAGGGGGCGACAACCTCTGGCTTCTCAGTACGCTTAGTCAAAAAGTCAGCTAAAAACTCATCAGCTTCTTGCTTTTTCTGACGTAGCACCATCTGAGCAAGCTCTTCTTGGTCAACAGACGGCGCGGCAGTCTTCATCGGCTGCTGCAGTCCAGGCATCGTATCAAGCGACATGCCTTGTTGATTCTTGTATCGACCTGTCGCCAGCCATTCAACTTGCTGCGGCGTCATCTGGACATTATTCCGGAGCGCCAGGTGGACATGAGTATCGTGACCCGGATCTCCTGGGCCTAAGGCTTCAGTGAAGAGTCCAAGTTTCTTAGCACGTTCTGAGAGCCCCTTGGTGCGCTGTTGCCACTCACCTGGACGCCAGTCAGTAACGTCGATCGCCTCGCCGTAGTAATGGTGCGACTTGGGAGCATGCTTGCCGACCTTGCCAGAACCAAAGGCAGGGTTCTCTCCAACACGCAGTCCATATTTCTCCAGCTCTTTACCGAGGTCGACGATCGAATACTGCTTCATAGTTATAGATCCTCAATAAAAGTCGGTGCAGAGCCAAAAGCAGTCTTCAAGAGTGAAACAGGATCAATTGAAGATTGCACCTGTGGCAACTGTTGTTGAGCTCTTTTCTTAAGAATAAAATCGCCCAACATCACATTGGGATCAATCTTGGGAAGATTCTCAGCTAAAAGTTTGATTCCAGTCGATGCTTGTTCCGGTTCAGGTTGTACAGGTTGCTGAGCACCTAACGCTTCCGTAAAACTAAACTTATCTGGACCAATGATCTTGTTGACATAAGCATTTGTCTCCGCATACCTTCTACTGGCTTCAACTGCACCAGGGCCAGCATTGTAAGCACGCAGAGCTTTCTCGGTAGCCTGGCGAAGCTTGACAGGATCAGTCTCCTCACCAGGGCTTTTGCCACCAAGGAAGGTCTTAGTGTAAGCAGCCATATTCTTAGCTGCTGCATCAAGTGCTGCGACAGGATCATCAGGGTTTACACCCCAGCCACGCGCAGTTGCTGGCATAATCTGTGCAATGCCACGAGCACCCGCATAGCTGACGGCTTGAGGATTAAAACCAGACTCAGCTTCAATCTGGCGTTCAAAAACCTGAGGTAAAAGACCGTATTTTTTTGCTTTTTCTCTTGCGACCTGGCGGAAATCTATTGGCATGACGGTTGCTAACGGCTTTGCTTCAGCGGAAGTTATTTTCCAGCATGAGACGAGTACCAACGGCAACGTCAGCAGGGCCAGGGAGGGCTTGAATAAATTCAGAACCTTCCCGGTTGAACCGATACCGAGCTTGCTCGGGATTTCGGTAATTCGGGACATAAAGATGCATGGCTAAGCGATCCGTCTCGTAGAGATAGATTTGCGTCCACGTCTTTAGAGTGTCCTTAAAATCCGAGGTGGCGATCGTACGATCGACATCACCCGCAATGCTTTCAATGCGGCTACGAGGAACTGTATCGTTATTGACGCTGCCGGTCATGTCGGTGCGTTTTTCAGCCTCGTCACACCTGCTGACCTGTTCGACAATTTTCGAATACCAGTACGAATCTTGGATGTTGTCGAGAGCTTCCTCGAGACGCGCTAAATCACCAGCGGGAACCGAAGTTAGGTTATAACCGAGGTGCCAGCGAACCTTAGATTTAAGGAAACTATCTAATTGCATTATTCGTAGAATGCGTTATAGGCAGTCCAGGACTTCGGTCTGCCTAATAACACAATACCACGCGCAAATTATCAGTCCACGCGGACAAGATTCTCTTTGAAGATCTCGTCCCAATCAACGCGCTTCACGCCCTTCAGCTGTTCCAAGCGCTGGAAGCGTTCGCCAGCCATGGTGGTCTGCAGATCTTTGATATCTCGTGCAGTCTTCAGGCCGACGCCAGGGAGGGCATCAGCGATTTGCCGGGCAGTGGCAGTATTGATATTGATGCGGGTGTCGACGGGGAACGTCTCACGCTTGGTGAGTTTCGGTTCCTTGATGCCATCAGCTGCAAGATCTGCAGTCAAACGCTCTTCAGTTCGAATCTTTTCTGCGGTTGCGTCGAGGTGTGGAACCAGATCGCATTCATCCACATAAATAACCTCATCAGATGCGTCGACACACATCATGATGCCTTCACCGTGTTGAGAAACAACTTCAACAAGACCGCCAGTGGGGCGATATTGGTACAGCATGCCTGTCTTTTAAATCCTCAAGATAGCTTACCAAAGTGAATCCTAACTTGAGATAAAAAAAAAGCGGGCCGAAGAGGCCCGCGATGTTTAGGACTACGAGAAGTGAATTATCACTCGTCGTTACCGCCCACCTGGGAGGCGAAGTCGATGAAGCCCTGGATGTCATTCCAGGACACGGCAGCTGCGGGACGCAGGTAGTTCACGCGAGCAACGATGTAGGCCGCCTTACCAGCAGTGGAGTCGTCAGCGCTAATGAACACACCGTCGCCGTTAGCGGCACCAGTGTTGGTGATGGCGTTCATGTTGAAGACCTTGAACGTCAGATCAGACGTGGTCTTGAACATCATCGAGTTGTTGAAGTCACCGGACGCGATGGTCGCGGTAACGCCGGTCACAGCGGGGAAGCCAGCAGGAGCAACGGCGCTAGTACCTTGAGCGATACCAGAAGCACCGATTGCCAGGCTTGCACCAGCAGCACGCAGACCGGTGGTAGAACCGGTAGCGGGAATACCAGGAGCGCCGGAGGAATCGCCACCAAGCACGAGGTGCTCAGTGTCGGTACCCTGCAGGTCACAGGTGACAGGGGAGGCGGGGAAGCCGACGACACCGCCAGAGGGGATGTCAGCGGCCAGGGCCAGAGAAGCGCCATACACATAGGCAGGGCGATCGCTGCTGGCTTGGACCACCATGGAGGTGCGATCATTACGAACGCGATCATCAGGACGACGATCGGGGGAAGGAATGATCAGATCCAGGGTTTTGAAGTCAGCTTTGTCAGCAGCAACGTTGCTGATCTTGACATAGCCGATGAGCTCATAAAGCTCGACACCAGGCCAACCATAAACACCTTCGGTGTTGTAGGAGGACAGGCGGTTGATTTGGTTGCCGGGCTGCAGAATAGCGCCAGCTTCAGACTTGTAAGTTGCCATTAGTTAGGTACCTCCTTTATCACTCGACGATGGTGAAGGCACAGGTCACGAAGTCCTTGTTCAGGTTCGCGAAACCGGCGTACAGCTGCCAAATCAGGATGATGAAGCGGCTGAAATCGTCGTTGTTGTTGATCAGAACCTGAGCATTAGGACCACCGATACCAACGCCAACAGCCTGAGGACCGAAGAACAGACCAGCGGGGGTGGTGCGGGTAGCAGCACCGGAGCTGAGGTCAACGGTGGCGGTCTTGTCGGGGAAGTTGGTGGACTCGAAGAAGCGGACACCTTCGAACACGAAGCCGGAAGGCATCACGGGCTCGCCAGCGACGAACTGGGCTTGGCCATACTGACCACCGCCGTAGATAGCACCGTTGGGACCCATGGCGCCCATCAGGGGGTTGCCTTGGCCCATGCCGGGATAGCGGGCGACTTCACGGAAGCCTTGGTCAGCACGCAGATCCTTCATGAAAGAGGGATCAGCGATACAACGGTAGTAACCGTCAGCGAAGACGGGAACGTTACGCTTACGCAGGGACTTGACCACCTCGAGGAGGTCAGTCTTCACGTTGAACTTGAAGCGCTCAGAAGCGTACTCAGTTGCAGAGTAAGCAGAGACGGTAGAACCAGACTTGCTGTGGCCGTTGGGGTAGTAGTAACCACCCTGGGTGTCGGAGGACTGACCACGTGCTTCAGCCTTGAACAGTTCGTCCAGGAACACGCGATCGCGCCAGCGGCGATAGTCATCCAGCAGGGTCAGCGAACCGATGGACTGGTGGAACATGTTGAGGTTCCCGGTGTCCAGCAGCAGACGCTGAGCGGTCATCAGAGTCTCGCGAGCGATCTTGAAGGTGCTCGGGAGGTTGGTGTTGTTCGGGTCAGCAGGACCGGTGTACTCACGCAGAGACACCAGCACTTTGTCCTTAACGATCGACCGGCTGTTGGCGGTACCGATGGTTTGATCCTGGGTACGCTCACGGCTGGTCTTCGTGCCAGGGTTACCGAAGAAGCGGTAACGATCCAGCTGAACGGTCTGACCGGGCTGTTTGGTGAAGTCGTGGACAACTACGGGCTCAGTGGCCATCTCCACGATATAAGCTGGGTGGGGACGGTACAGCTCCGCGCCCAACAGCTTGGGAAAATCGTTATCAATAAACATGTTGGTTTCTCAGCGTAGGTTTAGCTGATACCCGAGGACAAAAAGCCTCTAAAAAAATGGAGGGATTACCTCCACTTGGTAAAAATTATAGCAACGGTTTATCAATCCTGTTTATTAAGCGACAGGATTAATTACTCCACTCACGTTAGGACCACCGATCATATTGCCGGGGTAATAGCCAGTAGGAGGCATAGAGCCCATGCGGTGATACGGAGTCACATAACCGTCAACAGGTTGCATTGCAACTTGAGCGGCCTGGATCTCAGGATCGATCGGTTCTGCACCAGCTTGAAGCGCAGCGAGCTCCATAGCAGCGGCCATTTCTTTACGTGCAGCTGCTTTGTCAACAGCTTTCTTTGCTTTCTTGGAATCCATCAGCGGCGTCCTTTTTTCTGAGGCATGGGAGGTTGGATACCCATCGGCAGTTGACCAACAGGAGGCA